>Ga0194110_10001903_pt1 | contig 26659 bp, 23 predicted proteins | sample TA2Kig1200mmetaG_FD_146192 | JGI IMG/M metagenome (GOLD analysis project Ga0194110, IMG submission 146192) | Freshwater microbial communities from Lake Tanganyika, Tanzania - TA2015032 Kigoma Deep Cast 1200m | ecosystem: Environmental > Aquatic > Freshwater > Lake | place: Tanzania: Lake...
GTCAGTTGTTCGGAGTCTTTCTCGGGGAGGGGGCGGCGGATGACTACAAAACGATGGGGTTCCTTCCACCGGAAAGGTTTGTAGAAAAACTCGGCTGCTCCCCAGTTTTTCTTGAACCGGTGATAACAAAGATTCCCTATTTTGTTTTTGATCGGGTTTGTCATCTTGGCTACGATGGCATAGCCAATGCCCTCTTGGTCCAGGGGCTCGATAAATTTGTGATCGAAAAAACCGGAATCGGCTCGTACTCGAATCCGATAGATACCAGGAGGAACCTTTCGGAGACATTCTTTGAAGAATTCTGGTGCACCCGAAGAGGTATAAACGTTTCCAGGTCTTAAGACACCATGCCAAAAGTCTCTGGAATGATATTCGAAACACAGCAGCGGATGGTAAGAAAAAGGAAAAAGGGGAAAAGGAAAAAGGGGACGTAGGTTCTAAAACACTTTCAAGCTCTCCCCCAATTTTCTTACCGTTCACCTTTTCCACCAAATCCCACCAACATTGAAGACCTGATCCCTACATTCGTTCTCATCTTCTCGGCAGGGACCTTTTAATAGGTGCCCCCAATCCTCTTATCGTTAAAGAGGAGGGATTGGAGGTTTGGGAGGTAATGTTCTGCCACCAACCAATGGATCCTCGAAAAAACCTTCTTCGTCATCTGCCCCAAAGCATCGAGCCGGATCCCGATTACCTTCCGTAAGACACCCGATTACCCCACCAGGCTCAACCCTAACTAACTGTTTGCACTTTTTGATCCAATAGTCTTCAAAAAGAATAGGTAGTTTCATCTCAAGGAGCCTGCACATGTATTTATCGATAACCCTGAAGCCAAGCTCCGAAGCTTCCATCATAACTGCCTGCTGGGCGAGAAACGACCGGGCAAATGTTGGATGGTTGTTCATAATTACTTTCCATTCCGCTGCCATTTTTTTCCGCTGTGCCTTACTCATCTTTAATACCTCCTTTCCGGATGAAATGATTTCATTATTGGGGGGTCAAGTCTATTTTCTTAGCGTTCACCTTTTCCACCAAATTCCGCCGAGAGAACTAACTATATTGTTTGAATGCCGGCCTCAAACGATAGTAAGGTTTATTTCCAGATAGCCCCGCCAACATACCAAGCTAATCCTCCCAGGATTAGAAGCCAAGCAACAACTCAGAACCAGCATATTTTATTTGAGTCATTTTGTTCTGGATCGATTCCAACTACATTATTATCTTTCATAAGTTCACTCCTCCTACTTCTGGCCTATAACCGGTATCAAACATATGACTTTCCTTCATGCCTCCTGATTCATTTCAAAATTATTTCAGATCCATTAAGTCATGATGGAAGGCACTGCGGTATTCTATCGATGATGAAATCCCAGGCTTTTTTCCCATCCTGAAGAGTAAACCTCGGTTCTCCACTCCACCATAGAAATTCAAAAATGAGATTTGCACTCCACCACTCATTCTCCCGAGGACTATACATAATCTTATCAAGCCCATCATGTCCTTCATGTTTAAGCGAAAAATAGTGACCAATCTCATGAATAAGCACGTATTTAAAAAATTCGTCTGGCCGACGATCTCTATGTATAAGGCCTGACAAAGGGCTTTTCTCAGAATACCCTTTTGTCCAGCCAAAGGGACGTTCCCCGGAAGGGAGCCTAATGTTGAAGACAGTGGCTGCTACCAAAGTACAAACATCAGACCCATTAGGGTTTCTACCCATCGGCCCCTGTAAAAATGCATCCAGTTGCTCTTGCTGAACATCAATCTGGTCTATCCCTTGTACCTCTATAAGACCACGGGTCCAACGCAGCTTGAGGCCAAGCTGTCGGCCTTTATCAATCGCTACGTCAAGCTTTTGGCTCTGGGCAGGCTTTGATTCTGCATAGATGCGGAAATGCGGGACTTTCCCTCCACTATTAATGTAGTGATCGATGTCATCACGGGAAACAGGCGAACCGTCCATCAATTGTGCCTGGCTTCGAGGTCGGTCGAGAATGTTGCCGACATCAACCCCACTCATCTCATAAAGATTAATGAGGCCATCTCCGTGCAAGCTTAGAAGTGTTGGCGGGGCATCGTTAGGTCCAGAAAGTGAGTCGACAAAGCTGCGCAAAGACCGACAGCGGAATTCGAGACCGAATGCACCATGGTTCAGATTGATATTTTCTTCAATCCTGGCAAGACGGTCGGATTCCCCCCCGAACTTTTCTTTAAGCCTCTTCCGAACATAATCACGAAGTTCGTTTTGTTCTATTTGCTCTCGAATATAACCAGCGATAAAACCACCAAAAAACAGGCGCATAGAAAGCTTGATAATGTCTAGAATTCCCACCAGGAGGTCAATAAAATGGGCGGCCAGGTTTTTCAATCCGTCCAAAACATCATCCCAATCAAAAGTGATGATATTCCATAAGATTGTAAGTATATCAAAAATGATGTTAAGTACTGCCCCAACAACATCCACCACAATATTCACGACCACAACGATTATTTCGCAAACAACTCTTACGACAAAATTCACGACAGTTTTTACAACCCAGGTTATAACTTTGACGAGAAATGTAACAATCCAGCAAAACCATTTGTTACAGCACAGGCACCACCAATTACACTTTTTCTTCTTACATTTCTTCTCTTCCTTTTCCACCCATTCCTCGATCGGCTCCCATACAGTTTCTTCAATAGCCTCTACTATCTCTCTGCAAACCCTTGCCATCGGACTCCCCTCCTTTCGAAACAAAACAATATGTGTGCGTAATTGAAGGAAAATGGGGACACATCCCATTTCTCAAAGGAATAATTCCTGTAACCTCCATTTCCGTAGCGTTTACCTTTTCCACCAAATTCCACCAACATTTAAGACTTGACCTTGCCTTCACTCCACATTTCAACAATATCTTCTGTCAAATTTCAAGGTCAGGCATCGTTTAAAGACTTCACGAATAAATAGATCCGCCCCTTTTAATTTAACGATCTGCCTGTTTTGCAAATACGTATGAAAAAGGAATTGCTATTAGGTCTCCAATAATATAGGTGGCGAATATAACAACGGGCAATATTGCCTAGGACGGAAACTTTGCTGTCATCACAACAGGAAGAATGACACCAAAGAATCTTACGGTGCCAGGCAACGGTAACAAGGTATTTTGTGATTTTCTTAGCATTCACCTCTTTCACCAGATTCCTCATATTCACTTTGTTCAGACACGGAGGGGACGTAGGTTCTAAAGCATTTTATGATACTCCCTAATTCCCCCAACTCGATACTACAAATGGAGGCCAGCTCTATTTTCTCAGCGTTCACCTTTTCCACCAAATTCCACCAACCTTGAAGACCAGATCCTTTTAATCATTTCCTTTCAAAGACAAATATTTGACCCCCATTCCCCTCATTCGTTACAAGGCATCTTCTTCTCTTCACGCCAATAGGGGTGATCGACAAAGGTGATCGTTCTTCCGAGGTCCTTGTAAAGGATGAATTTTGACTCCTGATCGCAAAGGATCAAGACATAGCTATTGTTTTCAGGATAAACTCTCACCGGATATTTCTTTACTTTCCGGATGATCTCTTTGTCAGGATAGTACTGTTCCAGAATGAAAAAAAAATCTCGGCGTTTAGATCAGATGGAAGCGGTCCGGTTGAAAGCCTGTGTCCCTCAATCTTCTTTGAAAAATCGATCAGATATTCCTCTAACTCGGCAACCGCTTGTCGATCAAATCCCTGAGAGGACTGAAACCACGGGCATGAGGCCAGTATGAAAACGACCAATGAACAGAAAAAGAAGATTTTTAGTTTGTTCCTTATCATGCTTACCAATAGATTAATCTGTTAGTTCCCAATTCCCTGCCGGTATCGAGGTCGCCATTGGTGATAGTAGAAAGAAACGGGCCTATGTCTCCTCCGGCGATCCCTTTTGACAAAAGAATCCAATGATCGGCCGCGTGGCCTGCAGCCTTTGGAAAGAGATCTGTTTCATAATTTCCGATCCGGTCATTCGGAAGAGGAAGATGATCCCAAAAAGATTCCTTCTCTTCAGGGGTGACGTCAAAGCTTCTTTTATAGGTATATTTGTGGCTGGGGTCGAAAATGCGACCTACGAATAAGGGTCTTCCTGCAAACCCAATCCAGTCCTCAAATTGATCATGCCATTGGTCAACTTCCGGAAGATTGTCCTGGTAATCTGCCGGAAAATGGGCATGGAGAACCTCTTTCCAGAAGGCACCTAAGATAGGATGGATTTTATCCTTATCCCCGGGGGCTGAACAGAGTTGGACGATCTCCATTAACTTGTTATGTTCAATCTCCGCTCCTCTGCGAACCTTATTGTAGATGAAGGCATCCTGAATCATCTCGCATTGACGATGTTCTGTTTCGTGCCCTTTGTATTCTCCGACAATGTTCATGACGACCGGGTGGATCACCAAGTCTCCGGTCACATGGGAGAGATAACCCAACACCCAACAGAATGGGACAATAAATTCTTCTCTTACGATACCGCCACTCCATAAATCCGAGAGTTTCTGAGCCATGGTTTTAATGGCATCCCCGGTGTGCCGGTAATGCATGTGGTCAGCCCAATCTTTTTGTTTCGGTTGAAAGACATCGAGATACGGATAGTCCGGACCGACGGAACCGAGGTGAACAAAATGGGAATGAGTTAAAGTAGAGCCGCGGAGTTTTTCATCGATGGCCTCATCTCCGACGAACCGCTCCAAGGCCTTTTCCGTAATCATCAAATGGGCATACGTGGCTGGCATGGAATGGCCCCCCCCTGCCTTCCATTCTACCGGGCTACCCGGATTCAAGTACAAATTGTGTGTAATGCATGACCACTTTGAGATTGTTATCTCGGACTGCCACCACTAAGTCGTCTTCAAAGGTCTCTACTTTCACAGAGACAGACCCGATGCCCGGCAATAAGATACTGATCTTCCTGTGATCTTTTGCCAACTCCTTAATCAGCTCGGTCATCTTGCTCATAGATTCCTCCCCTCAGTTTGGAACCCCTTTAAGGATTTTCTCCAAAGCTGCCTTGGCATTATTGAGTTCTGCTTCTCTTTTCTTAAGGTTGGCATCTGCTTGAGTCTTTTCTGCCTGGCCCAGGTCTTTAATGAGTTGGACCACGATTTTGTACATCTCCATAGCATCAGACACCTTAGTGGGGTGATTGATGGACATTTCACAGGCACGGTAAAGCATCTCACGGGCGATTAGGAGGAGTTGGGTTCGACCCGCCAATTCAATTGCCTTCACCGTAAGATCGCTGGTGAGACCAAAATCAACTTTTTGCTGTTGAGGCAATGTGAGTTTGATGTTTCCAATCAGTTTTTGAATAGATTCTAAAGCTACATCAGGGACAGGTTCAGCGCAGAACTTCAGATCGGACCCCTCTTTTACTATATAGGTACCCCGGACATCGGATGGATAAGTAATGACGGATGACATTTGAGGGGAAATCTCGATTCTCCTTACCTCCCGCTGCGGGGTTCCACATCCACTCAATACTGATAGGACGATAATAATCATTATTAAAATGAAACTTCTCATAGCCCTCTCCTCTCCGGTCAATCACCGATGCTTTTAAAGCAGATCGTGAAGTTCCCCCTGCTTCCGCACTGGGCATCTTCACAACTTCAGCGAAACCCACCGAAGCCTATCCACCTTCGCTAAAGCTTCAGATATTTTTAGAAAGATTGAAAACTTTAAAAGGAAGGCTCCAAGAGGACAAGAAATCCCCCTTAGAGCTTTTGTTGGGGCATCTTATAAGGGACCCGAATCATCTTTTCTCCGATGATTAAAATGGAACATTTAAAAGGGAGGGCGTTTTCTTCACAAATTACCGAAATGATCTATTACCCATTACCAAATATCTACTAAAATCGTTTAAAAAAGTCAACCCTTCGACTCCCCAGCCTGAAAGTTGGGGCTTGACTTCGGCGTGAGCTCAGTCGAACGCTCAGGGTTGACCGAACATAGCACAAAGCGTCATCATTTTTGAAAGTGGTGTCACAGTAGATAAGAAATTGCTTAAACAAGACATTTAATACTTAGCAAATTCCTTGCCAAAGGATTAGAAATTTTAAGATTTTTGTAATATATCGAAATTAAAAGATTAATTTGATTTTTATGAAGCCTGCATACATGGGGAATTAGGCTTTGGATTGTAATGTATAATTACAGTTGTCAACTATTGTTAACAGTCACATAGCTTAGTCCATCGATTCATAAATTCGGTAACCTATTTATTTACTCAGGACTTAGTGCTGAGTGAGTCATTATTTCAACTCACAGCATGAGGATACGTGATCGTATTTGCGAATCGAAGCACTTAGTTTTTTAGGGTATATCTATACTGGGAAACGATGAAATGGAGAGGCCGGGGGATGAGGTGATTGAATTGCATGAATCATTGACAGGCCTGGATTAATCTGCTTAAATAAAATTGTAGCATCAATTTGGCGGTTTGAATTGAACTACCACCAGCTACAAGCTGGTGGATTCTCTACTGACTGAAGTCAGCTAAAGACAAAACAAACAGCACAGAAATCCTCACGAGGGGAAATCTAAAAAACCTGCACACAGTGTGCACACTAAAGTCTTCGCCTGAAGGCGAGGGTTTTTCTCCCCGAGTGAGACAATAAATCTTTTAAAATCCCTCCCCGCCTCCCTCCTTCGGCAAGCTCAGGATGGTGAGCATGTCGAACCATTTGCCAAAGGGAGGTGAAACATTTCCTTCTTTTGATAAGAAGGAGTAAGGGGGATTTAAATCCTATGAAGATCACTGCAATCATTCCTGTGCGATATGGGTCGACACGGTTCGAAGGGAAACCCCTTGTCGATATTCTCGGCAAGCCGATGATTCAATGGGTCTATGAAGGGGTCTGTCAGTCGAAATTGATCGGGGAAGTTATTGTCGCCACCGATGACCAGCGAATCCTGGAGGCAGTGCAGGGGTTCGGGGGAAGAGTTGTGATGACCTCTCCGGATCATTCTACTGGAACCGACCGTGTCGCGGAGGTGGCACAAGGGCTCAGGTCCGAGATCATCGTCAATGTCCAGGGAGATGAACCCCTGATCAAAGGGTCCATCATTGATAAAGCGATCAGACCTCTTTTAAGGGACGAAACCCTTGCGATGTCCTCTTTGATGACAAAGATCAAAGACATAAAGGACTGGTTGAATCCCCATCAAGGAAAAGTGGTGGTAGATGGAAAAAGCTTTGCCCTTTACTTTTCGAGGTCCCCTATTCCCTTCCCAAGGGATTTCACCATCGAACAGATCCTGTCCAATCCTGAAATGAGAGGAAAACTTCTATCAAAAAAACTTTTCAAAACCATCGGTCTCTATGTTTATCGTCGGAGCTTTCTCTTAAAATTCGCCAAGATGAAACCCACCCCGCTGGAAAAACTGGAGAAGCTGGAACAGCTCCGTGCCCTGGAAAATGGTTATAAGATTAAAGTGATCCCTGTGGATTACGAACCAATCGGGGTGGACATTCCTGCAGACCTTCAAAAGGTTGTCGCCTTCCTCAACCGCAGTGGTTAAAAACCCCTAACAGATTGTTTCCACTAATTATTTACAAAATCTCCCCTCACCCCTCTTTGCTAAAGAGGGGGAGAGAAAAAAGTGGATACGACCTACTCGATTTGGAGAAGACCCTTTTTTTAAAAATCGCTGATTGATTTTAAAAAAGAAAAGTCGATTTCCTCCGATTTCTCCGATTTCTGCGTTGATTTTTTCACAATTTTAGGGTATACTGAATTGTTAGTTTAAGGGAAAAAATGGAATCGACCGCAAACAAACCCTGTTTTCTTGTTTTTATCCTGATTTTAACCCTTTTTCTTGTTTTTGCCTGTTCCACACCATCCTGGTTTCCGATTAAAAAGGGACCCCCTCATAAGGCAAAAACAAAGGAATTGGTGGATAAAGAGATCATCATCATCGACAGGCATGAATATGTGAAGGTCCTAAATCCCCATATCTCTGAGGGAGGAAGCCAGCCTAAGTATCTCTATATTCCTGTGGAGGAATATTTAGCCAAGAGAGAAGCTTATGCCGCTCCGTCCATACGCGGTGGGCAAGAGCAAAGGACCTCCCCTGCCCCCACAACCTCCTTACCTTCTTCCAAGCCGGAACAAGAGACCCTTTCAGCCTCTGTTTCAGTCTCCCCCGTCGCCCACTTAAAGAAGAAGGTGTTGATCGCTCACTTCGATGATCGAACCGCTTCTGCCGAAGAGACCTTCGGCGACTGGTTGGCCGAAAGACTGATGAAAGAAATGACGCAAAGGTCCTTCCAGGTTCTTTTTGTTGACTATCAGATGGTAAAAGAATTTCTTGAAAAAAAGGAGGGCTCCCCATCTGATCTGGATTCCCCGAAAATCTCAAAAATGCTCAGCGAGGTTTTCGGCATTCATGCTATCGTTCTGGGAGAACTCTCGGGGCCCTATGTCTTCACCACAAAAGGAACAAAGGGTCAGGATGAGACGTCAACAGCCATTATTAAAATAGAGATGAAAATTATAGATACCTTCTCCGGTAAAATCCTCAAAACTCTTTCGGCCCAGAATGCCATCGTTCCCACGAAAGAGAGGGGGGCCTTCTCCGATGAGAAAGCAAAAGGAAGAGCGTTTGACCTGACGGTTTCAAACCTCAGTCGATCCCTTTCAAGGGAATTGGACCGTCTGGACTGGTTTTGCCGGGTTGCCAAAGTGGATGGAGAAGAGGTCTATATCAATGCAGGCAAATTAAGCGGGCTCAGGGTGGGAGATATGATGGAGGTGTTTCAACCCGGGAGCCCTGGGGAAAGAAGGCTGATGAAGGGAAAGATTCAGATCTCAACCCTCTTTGGAATGGATGCTTCTATCGGAAGGCTGATTCAGGGAAAGAAGCCTGACGAAGAGGATATATTAAAACTCGCCGGACGCGAAGGAACCTGAGGCCTCGCTCAACTGCTCGCCTGCAACCAAAAAGTCGGGCTGATACGAGGAAGATAACTTCTTTGGATAGTGAATGATAAGGAAGGAGGGTAAATGTTATGTTTCACATTGGTGATAAAGCCGTCTACCCGGGTCACGGGGTAGGAGTCATCGAAGCCATTGAGACCAAGCGTATTTCGGGTAAGGAGCAGAGTTTCTATATCCTCCGCTTCGTCGATAACGGGATGACCATCATGGTCCCCGAAGATAATGTAGAATCCGCCGGCCTGAGAACCGTGATCCGGAAGATCGAAGTCCGGAAGGTGATCGGGATATTGAAAGACAGGGAGATCACCCTTGATAATCAGACATGGAACCGGAGATACCGGGAGTATATGGAAAAGATCAATAAGGGGTCCATCTACGAAATTGCGGAAGTGTTTCGGGACCTCCATATCCTGAAGTCAGAAAAAGAACTCTCCTTCGGCGAGAAAAAAATTATGGACATGGCCAAAACGCTCCTGGTCAAGGAACTGGCGATCGCCAAGGATGTGAAAGAGTCGAACATCCTGAAAGAGATCCATATGATCTTTGGGGCATAGGCATCTCTCTCCCCCGTCTCATCTTTATATCAACCCATTCGACTCCCCGATCTGATCCTTCGACATCGCTCAGGACAGGCACCCGGGGTATGCTCAGGGTTGATACTGAGCGGCGCTTTTCCCTCGACTCTGCTCGGGATGGTGAGCCCTTCGATAAACACAGGGCCTTGAGCCTGTCGAGAGGCTTGTCGAACCATTACCCCGATTTAAAAATCGGGGTTTGGTGCCGTCGAACGTATCAATCAAAACTTCATCGAAAGGAGGTGAACGAGTTGGACACTTGGATTCTTCGTCTTTTTTTGTTTTTCATCTGCGGTGCAAGCGGATACTTCTTGACTAAGGGAATTTCACCCCGGATGGGTTTGTTCGGGCTTTTCGGGGGTCTGCTTCTCTCCGGCCTGACCCTCCTCATGGAGGATCGGTTGAGAAGAGTTCCTTTAAAAAATCTTTTAGGAAGTTTTATCGGACTGATCCTTGGAGTCATCTTAGCCAATCTCATTTCCAATATTTTCTTTCCCTTTTTCTTCAATGAACAACAAATGGCCTTGCCTGTGATGGGTCTGCTTTATGGGGTGTGCGGATATACCGGTCTGAGGATCGGCTTAAAAAAGGCAGTCGAATTCCATCTGCCCCATGGTTCGAGGAATTGGAACCCCATGGGGAAAGAGCTTCCCCGGGATGGAATCGCCAAGATTCTGGACACCAGCGTCATCATCGATGGCCGCATCGCCGACATCGCTGAAACGGGTTTTATTGAGGGCCCCCTTCTTATCCCCCAATTTGTTCTCGGGGAACTCCAGCACATCGCCGACTCCCATGATCCCATCAAACGAACCAGGGGAAAAAGGGGACTTGAAATCCTCCATCATATCCAGAAGCAGGTCAATGTGGATGTCCGGATTGTCGACACGGACTACGCCTCGGTCAAAGAGGTCGATGCCAAGCTGGTTGAACTCGCCAAAGAAGTCAATGGAAAAATCATCACCAATGATTCCAACCTCAACAAGGTCGCCGGGCTCCAGGGGATAGAAGTGCTCAACATCAATGCCCTGGCAAACTCTTTGAAACCCGTCGTCCTTCCTGGAGAGGACATGAATGCCAAAATCGTTAAAGAGGGCAAGGAGATGGGGCAGGGAGTGGCCTATCTCGATGATGGCACCATGATCGTGGTGGACAATGGAAGGCGTCAAATAGGAAAAAATGTTGATGTCATTGTGACCAGTGTCCTTCAAACGCCCGCCGGAAGGATGATCTTCGCCCGTCTGAAGGAGGAAGCAAACCGGGAAAACAGGGGAAAAGATTACTATTACCCCCTGGACAGCGAATTTTAATACATTGGTCTTTGGTGGAAAGGCGAAGGACAGGAAGCCGGTTTGGTTTAAAGTGAAAGGGTAAAGGCTCTATGTCTTATAACAAGAGACCTGACCCGTCATCTAAACTGGCTTCTTTACCTTAACCCTTACCTTACCCTTTAAATAAAATCATGAAAGCCGATGCCATCATCGTCTCTGCTGGAAAGGGCCAGCGATTCATGGAGGGAAGAAAGAAACAGTTCTTCTTCCTGGGAGGAAAACCGATCCTCGCCCATACGCTTGATCAATTCGACGCCTGCCCCCTCATCCGGTCCATCCTCCTGGTGGTTGGCCAGGAAGATCAAGACTATTGCCTGAAAGAAATCATCGAAAAATTTCAATATCGGAAGATTTCACAGATCATTCCGGGCGGAAAACGGAGACAGGACTCTGTCCGAAACGGGCTGGATGCCCTTTCCGCTGATGCAAAGATCATTGTCATCCATGATGGGGTCCGGCCCTTTGTCACAAAAGAGATGATTGAAGAATCGATCCGGTCCGCCACCCGTTTTGGAGCAGCCATCATCGCCATGCCCGTAAAGGACACGATTAAAATGGCCCATCCGGACGGAACGGTCCTCAAAACTCTGGAGAGAGAATCTCTCTATCAGGCTCAAACTCCTCAGGCATTTCAGGCCCCCCTTATCAGAGAGGCATATCTCAAGGCCACAGAAGATGGTTTTATCGGAACGGACGATGCCTCCCTCGTAGAGCGATTAGGGAAGAAGATCCACATCCTCCCGGGGGCTTACACCAATATTAAAATTACCACGCTGGAAGATCTCATGCTGGCAAATCTCATCCTCAAGATGAGGGCCCATACGAAGGGAGAAGAGGGATGAGAGTTGGTTTCGGTTATGATGTCCATTCCCTCGCGCCCAACCGGCCATTAATCCTTGGAGGGGTTCGTATTCCATACCTCTACGGACTCCAGGGCCATTCGGACGCCGATGTCCTCCTCCATGCCATCTGCGACGCCTTACTGGGAGCCATTGCAGAGGGAGATATCGGAAGACACTTTCCGGACACGGATCTCAAATACAGGGATATTAAAAGCACCCTTCTCCTGAAGAGCGTGATGGCAATGGTAAAAGAGAAAGGATTCCGCCTACTCAATATTGACACAACGATTGTTGCTCAGAAACCGAAAATCCTGGACTTTATCCCAAGGATGGTGAATGAAATCGCCCAGGTCGTTGAAATCGACACATCGCGGATCAATGTGAAGGCCACCACTACAGAAGGGTTGGGCTTTACAGGCAGAGGCGAAGGAATCGCCGCCTATGCGGTGGTGCTGGTGGAGGAAGGTTAATTACAAATCCAAATGTCAAAATCGAAATGTCAAAGGATTCCAAATTTCAAAGAGAAAAATCTTTTGACATTTGAGCTTTGAGCTTGATTTGAACCTTGAGCTTTGACATTTGATATCCTTCAAGGACTTATATGAGTGCTCATGTTCGTGTTCGTTTCGCTCCTGCTCCTACCGGTCTTCTCCATATCGGAAATGCCCGAACCGCCCTCTTCAACTTTCTCTTTGCCAGAAAGGAAAAAGGCACATTCATTCTGCGTATCGAAGATACGGATGCGGAGCGGTCGACCGATGCCTCCATCGAGGCGATCCTTCAGGATCTCAGGTGGCTGGGAATCATCTGGGAGGAAGGGCCTGATGCAGGCGGGCAGAGCGGTCCCTATCGTCAATCCCAGCGACTCTCACACTATCATGGCGATGCGGAAAAACTGCTTGGCGAAGGAAAAGTCTATAAATGTTTCTGCTCTCCCGAAAGGCTTGAGACCCTTCGCAAGGAACAGCTCTCAAGGGGCATGATGCCAAAATATGATGGAAGATGCCGTAATCTCTCCGAAGGGGAGATCTCGAAAATGGAGTCAGAAGGCCTCCGGCCCGTTCTCAGATTTCGGGTGGACAAAGGGACGGTCGTCTTTGAAGATCTCATCCATGGAAAGATGAATTTTGATTCGAATGGGATCGGGGATTTCATCATCGTTCGTTCCGATGGGATGGCAGCTTACAATTTCGCCTGCGTCATTGATGATCATTCGATGCAGATATCCCATGTCATCAGGGGTGAAGACCATCTCTCCAACACCCCCCGGCAGATATTGCTCTATCGCGCTTTGGGATGGCAACCTCCGGTTTTTGCCCATCATCCTCTCATCCTCGGTCCGGACCGATCCCCTTTGAGCAAACGACATGGAGCCACAGCGGTCTCCCAGTACCGGGAGGAAGGCTTTCTGCCGGAAAGCCTTCTGAACTACCTCATCCTTCTTGGATGGACTCCTTCCTCCGGGGAAGAGATTCTTCCTCTGGAGAAAATCGTGGAAACCTTCTCCCTCTCCGGCCTTTCAAGAAATGCTCCCACCCATTCCCGAAAAAAATTGGAATGGCTCAACAGTCATTATATCCGGAAAGCGGATAAGGGTCGGCTCACCCGATTGCTTCTTCCCTATTTTGAGAAAGCTGGCATTCCGGTCAACCAACAGGATCAAACCTATCTTATCCAAATCTGCGGCCTTCTGAAAGATAACCTTTTTCTTCTTTCTCAGGTTGAGGAATATCTGTCCATTTTTTTCGATGAAAAATTCTCTTTCGAGGAAGAAGCAAGGGCCATCCTGATTCTCCCTGAAAATAGAAATCTTCTTCAAACGATTCTAAATGCGATAGAAGGTTGGTCTGAAATCGAAGACGATAACGCATCGTCCCTGCTCCGTCAGCTCGAAGAGAAGACTGGCAGGAAGGGGAAACCCCTTTATGGACTTCTCCGGGCAGGGATGACTGGAAAGATGAAAGGTCCCGAACTGGTCAAAACCCTTCCCCTCCTTGGAAAAGAGAGGATGATGAAGCGGTTGAAAATGGCGCTGGAGATTTCTTGAGAAATCGGAGACCAGGATAACAGAAAATCAGGATGCAGGATACCAGTGAACCAGGGAACCAGAAGGGACCCTTCTCAATCTGATGACCTGATAACCTGATTGCCGTTGCCTGATCACCTGATATCCTGGTACACTGCAATACATCTGGGGTGATTAACTTATGCCTCTTCGCATCTACAACACCCTGACCGGCAAAAAAGAAGATTTCTTTCCCCTCCGGGAGAAACAGGTGGGAATGTACGCCTGCGGAGTGACGGTTTATGACCTCTGTCACATCGGCCATGCCCGTTCGGCAATTGTCTTTGATGTCATCTACCGGTATCTTCGCCACCGGGGGTATGATGTAACCTTTGTCCGGAACTTCACCGACATCGACGATAAGATCATCAAACGGGCCAATGAAGAGGGCGTGGACTACAGGGCCATCGCCGAGAAATATATCGAAGAGTTTAACATCGATATGGGAGGGCTTGGCCTGGAGAAACCCTCTTTTGAGCCCAAAGCCACGGATCATATCTCCGGGATGATCGACCTCATCTCCACCCTCATCGAGAAAGGATCTGCCTATCCGAAGGATGGCGATGTCTTCTTCTCAGTAGGAAGATTTAAGGATTACGGGAAACTCTCCGGACGAAACCTCGAGGAGATGCAGGCCGGCGCCCGGGTTGAGATCGATGAAAAAAAAGAGGACCCTCTTGACTTTGCCCTCTGGAAATCGAGCAAACCCGGCGAGCCTTTCTGGAAAAGCCCCTGGGGAGAAGGAAGGCCCGGCTGGCATATCGAGTGCTCGGTGATGAGTCAGAAATATCTTGGAGAGACCTTCGATATCCATGGCGGCGGAAAAGACCTCATCTTTCCCCACCATGAGAATGAGATTGCCCAATCCGAGGCTGCCACCGGAAAGCCCTTTGCACGGTATTGGATCCATAATGGCTTTGTGAATATTAATAAAGAGAAGATGTCAAAATCGCTCGGAAACTTCTTAACGATTAAAGAAATTCTCAAGCAGTGGCATCCTGAAGTCCTCCGGCTCTTCTTCCTCTCCCATCACTACCGGAGTCCTGTCGATTATTCGGAGGAGAGCCTCCTCGAAGCAAAAACCGGACTGGACCGGTTTTATTCAACTCTCAAAGCCATTAAAGACGAAATCGAAATAATCCCCTCCCCCTTGACGGGGGAGGGTAAGCCTGCCCGCCGAACAAGTTCTTTGGCAGGCGGGGGTGGGGGTGTTCATGTCCTCGAAGAGGCACAGAAGACGATCCACTCATTCCAAACCCGATTCGAAGAAGCCATGGATGATGATTTCAACACGGCTCAGGCCCTGGGATATCTTTACGACCTTCAGAGAAATCTGAACAGCCTCCTAGACATTTCAAAGGGTCATCCAACAGAGGCGATCCTGATTTTGCTCAAGCAGGGCCTTGACCACATTCGGAAAATCGGCGGGGTTTTTGGACTCTTTACGGAGGAGCCCTCCGAATACCTTGTCCGGCAGAAAAAGGAAGGGCTAAAGAAGTTCAATCTCTCCGAGGAAGAGATCCTTCAATCCATTGAGAGAAGAAGTCAAGCCAGAAAAGACAAGGACTGGAAGAAAGCAGATGAGATACGAAACGACCTTCTTTCAAAAGGAATTATCTTAGAAGACACCCCTTCGGGCACCCTCTGGAAAATCAAATAATTTTAACCAAATATGGAATATTGGAATACTGGAAGAATGGGAAATCCTTCAAAATAAGAACAAATATTTTTTTCTCTTAAAACCCAATATTCCATCATTCCCTGCCTACCGGCAGGCAGGCATTATTCCATTTTTAATGCCGCATACGCCGCCCCAAGTATCCCTGCATCATCACCGCATTCGGCCCGGACGATTTCAACCTTCTCCCGCTGGCCTTTCATCGCTCTTTGATGGACGACTTCTGTGGCGCTTCGAATAAAATAGTCCCAAGCCCTTGAGACTTTCCCGCCGATCACAATCTTCTCGGGATTGAAGAGGTTGACGAGGTTGACCAGCCCCAGTCCTAAATACCCGCCCATCTCATTAAAAACCTTCAGGGCTGTTTCGTCTCCCTTCTGAGCGGCTTCAAAGACTTCCTCCGAGGTGATCTTATGAAGATCGCCTCTGTTTCTCTTTAAGGTCTCGTTCCCTTCACCTTTTTTGATGGCTTCTAATACCATTCTCCTGATCCCATTTCCGGAGGCATAGACCTCGAGGCACCCTCTTCCTCCGCAACCGCATAAAGGCCCTTCCGGGTTCAGCGCCATGTGGCCCACCTCCCCACCCATCCCGTCTGCTCCGTGGAGGATCTTTCCCGCAACGACGATACCTCCTCCCACTCCTGTCCCTAAAGTGATGCCGATATAGTGGCGGCATCCCCTTGCCGCTCCCTTCCAGCCTTCCCCCAGCGTAAAGGCATTGGCATCATTCTCAATGGCAATGGGAAGAGAAAACTTTTCCTGAAAAAATTCTCTCAACCGAAATTCATGAAGGCCCGGAAGATTGGGCGGAGCGACCAATACATCTCTTCTCATATCGATAGGCCCTGCAACGCCGATTCCGATCCTGATCTCTGAAAGAACTCCTGGAGTCCCTTCCTGAATAACACCTTGGATCCTTGAGGCCAGCTCATCCATCATGGCCAGGCTGCCCCGGGACATATCCATAGGATATTGAGTCTTCTTAAGGATCCGGCCATCGGGAGTGACGATCCCCATCCTGATGTTCGTCCCTCCCGCATCCACTCCAATTAAAAACGGCTCCATCGCACCCTTCCTGATATCCAGATATCTTGATATCCTGTTACCTGATATCCTGGTATCCTGATAACCTTTTTCCAACGGCCTTTTATCCTTCCTATTCCCTTCTTATCCACTGGATCAGCCCGTTCACCTGAGTGATGAGATACGAAACCATGATGATCAGAATCACAAGCAAAAACGTATTCGTATTGACAATCCATAAAATATTCATCTCGCCCTCCTATCGTTGCGTGTATCGTCTCCCGTCCATCGTCTATCGCCCTTCGTCATAAACTCAGTATGAAGATGATCCTACTTTTTGTCAAGATTTTTAAAATACAGCCTCCAACTATTACCCAAATTGAGCAATTTTTTCACCCCTCACAGGGGGGGGCGGGGAGGCCGAAAAGCCTTTTAGAGCGATCACCTTTGATTAGTTGCATCAACCATGAGGCATGTTCAAGCATCACCTGTTTGGTGAAAACTTAAAGTCAATTGCCCAAACCTTCAACGTATCGCATTCTAAAAGGGTTTGAGGCATCTCTGCCTCCCTTGTGAGAGAGGGTGAATGGCTCAATTTGGGTATCATCAACCCTCTATCTCCCATAACCCGATATTTTCCCTTGTCTGCCTGTTTTATTTCTGATATAAGTAGTGACAATGTTAGCCCGTGTTCTGAGCAGCGCGGTTTTTGGAATCGATGCCTATGTGGTGGAGGTCGAGGTCGATATTGCCCAGGGCCTTCCTGCCTTTGCCACGGTCGGCCTTCCCGAAGGCGCCGTCAAAGAGTCAAAGGACAGGGTCAAGGCCGCCACCAAGAATTGCGGCTACGACTTTCCCTCAAGACGAATCACCGTAAACCTTGCTCCTGCCGATAGAAAAAAAGAAGGGGCGGCCTTCGATCTTCCCATGGCCATTGGCATTCTGGCCGCCACAGAAGTGGTTCAGAAAGGGAAGCTCAACCGCTATTTCATCCTGGGGGAGCTTTCCCTCGACGGCCAGGTCAAACCGATCAAAGGGTCCCTCCCCATTGCTGTTGCCGCAAGAAACGCAGGTCTTCGAGGAATCTTGCTCCCCAGGGATAATTCAAAAGAGGCCGCCGTAGTCAATGGAATTGAGATTCTTCCTCTCGACACCCTCTCCGATTGTGTTGAATTCTTAAATGGATCCCTCCACATCGATCCTGTTGTCCTGGATCTCGACGAAGTCTTTAAACAGGAGATGAACTATCCGGTCGACTTCAATGAGGTGAAAGGCCAGGAGCATGTGAAGCGGTCTCTGGAGGTGGCTGCCGCAGGCGGACATAATGTGATTATGGTCGGTCCGCCAGGTTCGGGAAAGACGATGCTGGCCAAACGCCTTCCCACGATCCTGCCGGATATGAATTTTGAGGAGAGCATCGAGACGACGAAGATTCACAGTGTGCTCGGGCTGATCCCGTCGGATAGGGCCCTCATTGTCACGCGGCCTTTTCGAAATCCCCATCACACGGTCTCTGATGCGGGCTTGATCGGAGGAGGACAGATTCCCAAGCCGGGAGAGGTCAGCCTTTCCCATAACGGCGTGCTTTTCCTCGACGAACTTCCCGAATTCAAGAAGAATGTCCTGGAGGTGATGCGCCAGCCCCTCGAGGAGGAAAAGGTGACGATCTCCCGGGCCGCCACCTCTCTCACCTACCCTGCCCGGTTTATGCTCGTTGCCGCAATGAACCCCTGCCCCTGCGGTTATTACAGCGATCCCAACAACGAATGCACCTGCACCATTCCCCAGATCCAGCGCTACCGGTCAAAAATCTCCGGTCCGCTGATGGATCGCATCGATATTCATGCCGAGGTCCCGGCGGTGAAGTACCGCGACCTGGCAAGCCGTGACCCGGGAGAGCCTTCCCGTGAGATTAAAAGACGGGTCGATCAAGCCCGGAGAGTCCAGCTCGATCGATTCAAAGGAATGAAAATCTACTGCAATGCCCAGATGACGAACCGGCATATTAAGAAGTACTGCCAGATTGATGAGGCAAGTCAGAGGCTGCTGGAAGTGGCGATTGACAAGTTTGGACTGAGCGCCAGGGCTTATACGCGGATTCTGAAGGTGGCTCGAACCATCGCTGACCTCGAAGGCCAGGAAAATATCCAGTCCGCCCATCTCTCCGAAGCCATCCAGTACCGAACCCTGGATCGAAATCTGATTTCTTGAATTAAGTACTAAGATGGATACGGTTGAGTTTTTTTACGATTTTTTAAATAAGATTGGGGCGCCCAATTTTTTGGCGATGGGTATTGCAATCATCGTCCTCTGGCTTCTCATCTCCGGCATCCGAAGAGGATTAAAAAAAGGAGGCCGTAACAACCAGTCCGAAGACGATAACGACCCGGACGGTGAAAAATGATCGGAGTATCGGCGCTTCGAAATCGGAGTTTATCTTTTCTGAATCTTCCAGGAAAGCAGGAAAGAGATGGTCAGAGCCACCAGCATGGCGGACATCGAGAATAAAAAGAAGAGCAGGATAAGCCGTTCTTTCATCACAGCGTATTTGCTCTCCATCATCCCCACATAAAGCATTCCCACGATTTTATCTTGTATATCGACAATGGGTTCATAAGCAGTGATATACCAGTCATCCACGACGAAGGCTCTATGGATCCACGGCTTCCCTTTCACGAGAACCTGTTCTTGAACCTCCCTCATCGCCCGTGTTCCAATGGCCCTTTTCCCTTCCTTATCCATCACATTCGTTGATATTCTCAGGTCTCCTAAAAAGATGGTGGCTGTACCGATCTCTTTTCCCCTGTATTTGGCATCTTGGAAAACAATGTTCTTAATACGATCAACAATCTCATAATTACGGTTGAGGAGTACTCCTCCGATTAATGCGCCCAACACTTCGCCATTAAAATCAAGTATGGGATGAGCCGATTTTAATATCATCCCGGAAGTCTCCTCTGCTATTTTTCTCTCCTTCTCCTTTGGAGTCGGTACGGATGGGATGGCGGCTTTCTTTTCCAATGTCTCTCCCTCTTTTAAAAGTTGGTCGCTGGAGAGGATCTGGGTCCCTGAAATCGCCTTTTTCGCCAGCGCCCCTTTAACAAAAGGGTCGTCAATCAGACTATCGCCTGATGATTGGGGGTTATGAAATCGGTGGATGGCCACTCCCCTCCGATCCACCAGTGTCAGGAAATCGAGCCCTTCTTCAGCCATCAAATCGGACAGTTCATCTCGAATCGGAGTGATATTTCTCTCCTTCAATCCCCTTTTCAGGACATGTCTGATGGAGGTCCAGCGGATCGTCCGGTCAATATCTCTTATTTTAGAGGCATAGACATACCTTGCCGTATTGAGGTCTTCTTTAACCCGTTCTTGGGCCTCGCTAATAATCTGGTTTGTGATGAGCGAGTTGACAACAAGGCTGGTCATCACACCCATGAAACAAGCAAGAGCTAAAAAGATTAGAGCCAGCTTAGTTTTAGTTGAAATTCTCATAGGTTATAGGTTATCAAAAAGAATCAAAAAAGTAAAGAAAAATATTTCTTGCCATTAGAAAACATATCTGTTAAATATTTTGTGAAATATTTCATTAAATAAAGAGACAGGAGGGATGGTTCATGAAGCCTTATTTTGAAAAGATGACCGATTTTGGGAAGCCTTTAACTGAGCAACAGATCAAAAAGGGAGAAGAAAATGTCAGACAGATTAAGGAAGTGGAAAAAACAATTGCAGAAGCTGTAGAAAAAGTGAAAAAGGCAGGCCTCTCCACCGAAGAGATTAATAAAAGAGGAGAGATGACCGTATATCAGAGGCTCGAATATCTGTTGGATCCTGGCACCTGGTGTCCTTTACACACTCTTTATGACCCGATGGACGAAGAATCGGGAACTACCGGCGTAGTCGATGGATTGGGTAGAATCGGCGGAAAATGGGCAGTCATCATTGGTTTCGACAATAAAGTCATGGCTGGAGCCTGGATTGCCGGACAATCCGAAAACATCCTGAGAGTGACCGATATGGCCAAGCGGCTCCATCTTCCCTTGGTCTGGTTAGTCAACTGTAGCGGCGTAAAACTCCCTGAGCAGGAAAAGGTTTACGCCAACCGGAGAGGAAGCGGAACGACCTTCTTCAGGCATGCCGAACTTGAAAAATTGGGCATTCCCGTTCTGGCCGGGATCTATGGAACCAATCCGGCTGGAGGAGGTTACCAGGGAGTCAGCCCTACCATTCTCCTCGCCCATAAAAACTGCAACATTGCTGTCGGTGGCGGCGGTATTGTCAGCGGAATGTCTCCTAAGGGCATCTTTGATGAAGAAGGAGCGGAATTGATCATCGACGCCACCCGAAAGTTTAAATCTGTTCCGCCCGGACGTGTTGAAATTCATTATGATTCCACTGGTTTCTTTAAGGCAGTCTTCGAAAAGGAAGAAGGGGTGTTGGATGGCCTGAAAGAATATATGAAGTATCTGCCGGCCTACGATCCTAAATTTTTCAGAGTGGCCGAGCCCAAAGAACCAAAGTTTTCTCCAAAGGAGATCGACTATCTGGTCGCCTTCAATCAGAAGCTTGCCTACAATTTTGATGAAGCCCTTGCCAGGTTGACCGATAACAGTGAGCATATGGAATTCAGGCCTGGCTATGGCCCCGAGGTCTATACAGGCCTGGTGAAGATCGATGGCTTTTTAATTGGCATCATCGGTAACCGGCAGGGATTCTTGCCCAAGGGTTATCCTGAATATGCTCCTTATCCGGGAATCGGAGGAAAGCTCTACCGGCAGGGTCTCATCAAGATGAATGAGTTCGTGACTCAATGCGGAAGAGACCGGGTGCCGATTGTCTGGTTCCAGGATACGAGCGGCATTGATGTGGGAGACATTGCAGAGAAAGCCGAGCTCCTCGGTTTAGGGCAATCCTTGATCTACTCGATCGAGCAAACCGAGGTTCCGATGATGTGCATCGTCGTAAGAAAGGGGACAGCCGCTGCCCACTACATCATGGGAGGACCCCAGGCAAACAATAATAATGTGTTTACCTTGGGAACGCCCACCACAGAGATTTATGTCATGCACGGTGAAACCGCAGCGGTCGCCTCATTTGCAAGAAGACTGGTAAAAGAAAAGGATTCAAGCCGTCCGCTCAAGCCCACCATTGATAAAATGAACGCTTTGGCAAAAGAATACTATGAGAAGTCAAGGCCTGCTTATTGTGCCAAAAAGGGGTTGGTCGATGAGGTTGTCTCTTTCGCAGATTTAAGAAGATATATGGTGGCTTTTGCAGACTCTGCTTATCAAAATCCCATCTCCCTCTGCCCCCACCATCATCTGATGCTCCCCAGACTGATCAAGGGATAGATAACCTTCATCAACAAAATCATACAAAAAGGTCTGCCACGCAAATGGCAGACCTTTTGTATCTTTATCAACTAAGATTCTACGCCTCGTCCGAATGAGAGGGCAGGTTGACAGACTCGACTTTCATCGGCTATATTTCAAGCCTGTAAGGAGCATTCATGGCACGAATTCCCATCACACGTAACGGATACAATAATCTCGCAAAAGACTTGGAGAACCTGAAGAAGGTCGTCCGTCCTCAAGTCATCAAGGCCATCGAAGAGGCGCGTGCCCACGGGGATCTCAGCGAAAATGCGGAATATGTGGCCGCCAAAGAGCGCCAATCCTTCGTTGAAACGAAGATTCGAGAGATCGAACAGAAACTGGCCAATTCGGAGATTATGGATACGTTTCAGTCCACCGACGGCAAGGTAGGCTTCGGTTCAACCGTGACCGTTGAAAATTGCGAAAACGGGGAAAAGGTCACCTACCAGATCATCGGACCTGACGAATCGGATATTCCCTCTGGTAAGATTTCAATCGCTTCTCCTCTGGGCAAGGCCCTCATCGGCAAAGAGGTTGATGACGAGGTCGTCGTGAAAACTCCCGGGGGCACGAAAAGGTATACCCTTCTGAAAATCGCCTGATCAAAACCTCTCTCAACCCGCTCCTTTCCTGACAACATGAATGGCAGTCGCCTTAAAAGAGGCTCTCACCTCTTTTCCTTCGTTCAATGACAACTCCTCCAAGGAATGCGTTGTCACATAAGCAACCAGCGGGAATCCGCAGTCGAGATGGGCCTTCTGATATGGACCCAAAGGGACGATCTTTAATATCCTTCCAACAAAGAGGTTCCTTGCGCTTGTTGCCTCCCGATGGGGTTGTGTTGAGAGGGTCACATTTTCCGGACGGATACACAGGAGCACCGTTTCTCCTAAATGGGCCTCTCCGACAGCCTCGATCTCTTTGCCTTCAACAGAAGCGATAAAGCTTCCTCCATTCCTTTTAATGACCTTTCCAGGAAGAATCGTCTCCACGCCTACAAAGGAAGCCACAAATTCAGTCGCCGGATAATTCATCACCTCTTCGGGAGGACCCATCTGCTGGATCATACCATGATTCATCACAGCGACCCGATCCGAGAGACTTAATGCCTCCAACCGGTCATGAGTAGCAAAGATCGTGGTCGTTCTGGTCCGATAGAGAATGTGTTCCAGATCTTCTATGAGAGATTCATGGGTAGGCGGATCGAGAGAGGCAAAGGGCTCATCGAGAAGAAGGATTTCGGGTTGAAGGGCAAAGGCTCTGGCCAGACTCGCCCTCTGGGCCTCCCCTCCTGAAAGGGTCTTGGCAGAACGGCGACTGAGATGACTAATTCCAAATCGCTCCAACTGCTCCATCACCCTGTCAGCAATCTCTTTTCTTTTCATCCCACGAATTTTTAAACCCGAGGCAACATTGTTAAAAACAGTCGTATCAAAGAGGAGAGGGTCCTGGAAGACCATGGCCAGTTTTCTTCGGTATTCCAAAACAGAGATATGTGTTTCGACTTTCTTTCCCCTAAAGAAAATTTCACCCTGAAAGGGTTTTAATAAATAAGATAGAGTTTGCAGGAAGGTCGTCTTCCCCGCCCCATTCGGCCCGATCAAAGCAAGGATTTCACCCTTTTCAATTGATAGAGAGGGAATGTTCAAGAGAGTGGCCCCTCCCCTTTTAACCTTTAGATTTTTAGCCTCCAATATCGTAATGGATTGGTTCATCGTCCTTCGTCCATCGTCTATCGTCTCATCTGGATCTTTCTCTCTGCTGAATCTGAGTAAGAATCAAATTAATAAAATAGGCAAGCAGAAGTAGAATAATCCCCAGGGCGATGGCAATATCGAAATTTCCACGACTGGTCTCCATGACGGTTGCCGTTGTCAGGACCCGCGAATAGCCTTTAATGTTGCCGCCTACCATAATGGAAGCCCCCACCTCCGAAATCACACCCCCAAACCCTGCCATCACTCCTGCCAGGAGTGGAAGTTTCGCCTCTTTGATTAGAATCCAGACCATTTGAAGACGGGTGGCGCCAAGGGCGAGGATTTGAAGCTTAAGTTTCGGAGGAAGATGTTGAATCGCTGCCAGGGAAATCCCCATAACAATAGGGGTGGCAATCACAGTCTGTGCAAGGATCATGGCTGTGGGCGTATAGAGAATCCCTAAAAAACCGAGGGGCCCGCTTCTCCACAAAAAGATCGTAACAAAAAGCCCCACGACAACAGGTGGTAGCCCCATGCCCGTATTGACGAGGCTGACGATAAACCTCTTTCCAGGAAATTGAGAAAGGGCGATAGCCGTTCCTGTGGAGATTCCAATCAGAAGGCTGACCAATGTGGCTGTTCCTGAGATTTGAAGCGATAGAAGAGTAATTCCCATCACCTCAGGATCAAAGGTGATGAGAAGCCAGAAGGCTTTTTTGATTCCATCAAGAATGAGATCCATTCCCTCACCTCAATTTGGAAATAAAAGTCGTTGGTCTGAGGGTTAAGGCTAAGATGCCAGTTTTGATAATTGGTTAGGTCATTGGTCTTAAAGATTCTACTTTACCCCTTCACTTTACCCAAACTGGCTTCCTAACCATAGCCTTAACCCAAATTGATACCAAATAATAAATTTACTTCCCAAGTTCTTCTTCTTTCTTCCCTGCATCGGGGAAGAAAAGAGGCGATCCGAACTTATCCATCCCGAAGGTGTTGATGACCTCCTGGGCTTCCCTGGAAACCATGAAGTCGGCAAAGGCTTTTGCTCCGGCCGCATTGACCTTTGACCATTTGGCCGGATTGACCTCGATGACATGATAGATGTTGAGGAGGATGGCATCTCCTTCGACCAGGATGTCAAGCCCGAGGTTTTTCTTTAAAGCCAGGTAAGTTCCACGGTCGGTAAGAGTATAACCTTTTTTCTCAGAGGCCACGCTCAAGGTCTGGCCCATCCCAAGTCCGGTTTGTTGATACCATTTTTCTTTTTCAGGATTGATCCTGGTTGCGCTCCATATGGCTTTTTCTTTTGCATGGGTTCCTGAATTGTCGCCCCTTGACATGAAAAGCGCATTGGCGGAGGCAATCTTTTTATATGCTTCCGGGGCTGATTTTATTCCTTTAATTTTCACCGGGTCTTCGGGAGGCCCCACAATGACAAAGTCATTGTGCATAATGATCCTCCGGTTGATCCCGAAGCCTTCGGCCACAACTTTCTTTTCCGCGGCGGGGGAATGTACCAGGAGCACGTCTGCTTCACCCTTCTGCCCCATGGCCATGGCTTGACCCGAACCCACGGCGATCGTTTTGACAAAACAGCCGGTCTTTTTCTCAAAAATGGGGAGAACAACATCAAGAAGCCCTGAGTCCTGCGTGCTCGTGGTGGTGGCTAAAATGATCGTTTTGGTTTGCCCAGAAACCACAGTCGATCCTGTCAAAACAAACAAGCAAACAGCCGCCCATAAAATGATCTTGGTTTCTATCCTACGCTGCATCTTCTCTTCTCCCTAAATTAATTTTTTGTAACACTTTAGCCTTATGAAAAAAGGAGTTTCATGAGTTAATTGATCAAAAGAATCATCATAAAATCCCCCTTAATCCCCCTTTTCCAAAGGGGGAAACCCCTATCTCCTCCCTTTGGCAAAGGGAGGTCGGGAGGGATTTTACAAAGATTTTTAAACAGCTAAAGTGTTACAATTTTTTGAATAAAGGATTTTCCCTGAATGTTTGAAATCGTAGCTCCCGAGCCGTTCAACCCTGTTCCGAAATTCTGATGAATTAAGAACCTCGATGAAGGCTTGAACGCCCTTGTCAAAAAAGGTCGCCTTATCAAGAACCATATCGAATCGCTCCCGGGTGATGGGGATGAACGAAAGGCCAATAAGTTTGGAGACGGCAATCGTGGCGAGGCCCACGTCCGCCTCTTTTGAAAGGATCGAGAGGCCGACTTCGAAATGGGTGTTGACCTCATTTTCGTATCCAGAAATCCTAGAAGATGAAATCTTCAATCTCTTGAGATGGTGATCCAAAAGGACCCTGGTGCCCGCCCCTTTCTGGCGATTAAGAAACCGAACTCCTTTGCGGGTGAGATCCTCAAATCCCCGAATGGACAGCGGATTCTTCGGAGCGGTCACCAATCCGAGGTCCCGATCAAAAAGATTGACCACGACCGGCTTCAAATTGGGAAGGTAGTTGGCAAGAAAGGGAATATTATAGTCCCCGCTTTTCGGATCGAGAAGATGGGACCAGGCAATATCCGTGTAACCCATGTTCAGGGCCCTCAGACCATCTGTACTTCCTGTGTTGGCCGAGAAAATAAAGAATTCAGGATGAGATTCCCTGAGATAAGTTTGTAGCATATCGAGGATAGGATCGTTGCTTCCCGATGCGAGAAGGGCGCCTTCGATTCGCCGACTTTTCTCCCTGGCTTTCTCAAGACCTGTCTTGGCATTCGATTCAATCCAATCGTCAATCAATTTCTTTGGGAAAACCCACTTCCCCGTCACCCGGGTGGATGGAATCCTTTTAGACTTGATCAAAGCATAGACCTGCTTCTCATGAATGCCCAAATAGGTTGCGACCTCTTTCGTGCTCATCATCTCGTTAGACATGGGTCCTCCCCCTGAGACAAAGGATAACAGGCTGACCAGCGACTGTCAAGAAAATTATTACAAATAAATACTTTTTATTACAAAATATGCTTTATAATTAGCAATTAGGTAAACCCCCGGCTCTGCCGGGGGACTCGCAGAGTTTGACATTTTCGGGAATATAAATTGTTTGAAATCGTTTTATAAAATCCCTCCCAACCTCCCTTTGCCCTCCGGGTC
>Ga0194110_10001911_pt1 | contig 26597 bp, 17 predicted proteins | sample TA2Kig1200mmetaG_FD_146192 | JGI IMG/M metagenome (GOLD analysis project Ga0194110, IMG submission 146192) | Freshwater microbial communities from Lake Tanganyika, Tanzania - TA2015032 Kigoma Deep Cast 1200m | ecosystem: Environmental > Aquatic > Freshwater > Lake | place: Tanzania: Lake...
ATTTCCAGGGTAACTGCATCACTCTGTGCACATGCAAACACCGCATGCGAACATGGCGTGATCAGTCAGATTGGAAGAAAGGCGTCTGGATAGCTGGACTGACAAACCTTGGGACCGTGAAGCCGGAATATGGCCTCTTCTATCTGATGCGTGTCGGCGATGCTTTTGAATCGCATTTCGACCTCTGGAACGCTCGTTACAGCCTCAAGGACGAATACGGCATGACGCTACAAGCGAAGGTGGCGCACAGGCACTTCCTCGGTGATATCTTCTTCCCGAAATCCTCTCCGCTTCTCGGTCGCGACCGGTTTCTACCAGAGAATTACCTTCGGCCAAAGGAAGAAGGACATTCCCATTCCCAAAGGCGCAATCCTAACCAGTGGCACAAGGATGTCCGTCGGGCGTACCTCTTAGTCGGCGATCCTAAATTGAGTTTTATTTGGGACAAACCGGAATTGCGCCTAAAGAAGGATCGGCATGCAAGAACGAAGAAATACCGAAGCGTTGCCGAATTTCTGGAGGCTTTCAAATCTCTCAAATCATAAGAATGAAAATCGCGCTTCTCCGCGTCGGAATCGATACTGGCTGCGGCGGTATCCACGGGCCACTCTTTCAGGATGGCCGATTTGAGTATGTCCCGATTCCGAGTGAGTCCGCCAAGGATGGGAGAACGTATGGCAACGTTCGCGGACGGTACGGAGGTTCTCTGGTGGAGTATTTTTCGGAACACAAGCAAGCGAGGATGAAAGACTCGCATATCCACTTTGATCCTGAGTTTGAGACGTTCACTTATGGCGACCCGACGCGACCCAAGGCGGGGCTGAGGCATCTTCAGAAAGGTGACTTCCTGGTGTTCTACGCCGGGTTGCAAGGATTTGATTTTGCGCGAGCGCCTGCTCTCTACCTCAACTTCATCGTCAAGACGGCCGGCCTTGCGAAGGACTTTTCGCGCGACGCGATACGCCGTCTGTTCAGAAGGAACTATCACATCATCACCAAAGATCGCCGCCCTGGCCTCGTTTTGGTGAAGGGCGCCAAAGGAAGTCGTCTGTTGGAGAAGGCGCTGTGCATTAGTGAGGAGGGCGCAGACAGGAACGGCAAACCATTGAAAGTGTTGTCCCGGAAGATGCGGCGAACCTTTGGCGACTTTGCTGGGAAGGTCGGCATCCAGAGATCTCCGCCGCGCTGGATCCGTGAAGAACCTTGGCTCACCAAAACAGTCACCTTCCTGGAGCGGCTCGTATAAGATCTGACACGCCGGAGACATTCCGTGACTGGCTTGTGACTGGCTTGCTTCACCTGTGCGGATCGGATAGGGTCTGAGTGTCATGAAACGGCCTGCTCGCAAGCGGAAGAAACTGGATTACCCGGAAGAAACGAATGGCACGCGATGGGCGGCGGCAGCGCGGAGGCTCGCCAGCAAGCTCTCACCGGAGGAGGAAGCCGAACATTTCCGCCGGGCGATGGCAAAGGTCTATGGCCGCCAGCCCAAAGAAATCACTGGCGCTGGACACTAACGTTCTGCTGGACCTCGCCGAGGAGAAGGATTTCGCGCACGACTTCAGGGAGGAGTTCGCGGCGCGCGGCTACCATTTCCTCGCACCTCCAACAGTGCTTGCGGAACTAGAGATTCTCGCGAATTCAAATCTTGCACCGCAGTTCCATTTCGCAGAGATCGCCCTGAGAAAGCTCGCGCCCTGGAACTGTCAGCCATTTGCGCTGTCCACCACGGAGATTACCGTCTCCTATCGGTTTGCTGAGCGGTTGCTCGATCTGGGCCTCATCCCCGAAAGTGAGCGCAACGACGGCAAAATCCTGGCCCAGACCTCACTCGCAAGTATTGCACTGCTGGTCACGTCGGACAAACATCTGTTGAACATTGACGAAGAAGCATTCCTGCTGGCCTTTGGCGACTCTGACCTGCCGCCAGTGCATCCGGTTCATCCCAGGCGGTTGTTGAGAGCTTTGCGATAAATGAGAACTCAAATGCTCCGCGGGCGGCGAAGCGCGACGTAATCGAATGCGCGAACCGGTTCTCAATCGCTCCTGCCCGTTGTGCAACGAAGACAAGTCGCGTCTGTTTCTGCGGAAGGAAAGCCTCCGGTTGGTCCGGTGCCAGAGCTGTTCGATGGTCTATGCGAAGGCGGTCGGTTCCGAGTTCGCGTCGGGTTCCTTTTACGACCAACGCGGTGAATCCTTCTATCTCGCCTCCGACAAATTGCAGGGCGATCACGCGCCGGTCCGGTTTGAACGGGAGCTGAAGCTGTTTCGCGCTTACTGCCAGCAAGGCTCGGTCCTGGACGTTGGATGTTCGACCGGCGGATTCCTGATTGCGCTGAAATCCAGGCATCCGAAGGACTACTCGGTGTTTGGCACGGATGTCGTCGGATCCGCCCTGGATTACGCCGAGCAGCACGGGGTCGAAGTCATTCGAACTCCGTTTCTTGAGTTAAGCGAAAAGCAGACGTCCTTCGATGCCGTGACATTTTGGGCTGTGATTGAGCACCTCGTCGAGCCCAAACGATTTCTGAGCAAGGCGGCCAGGTTGCTGAAACCGGGCGGGTATTGCTTTGTGCTCGTGCCCAATCTGAAATCGCTCGCGGTCCGCGTCCTGGGCGCGAAATACCGTTACATCATGCCGGAGCATGTGAATTACTTCACGCCGGCCACACTGCGCGCTTTCGCTCGAAGCGGTCCAGAGTTCGAAGTTGTGACGCTGACTTCGACGCACTTCAATCCGGTCGTCATCCTGAAGGATTTCGTCGGCAAAGGGAGAGGCGTGCCGGACGCGGAGCGGGCGGGCTTGCTCAAGCGCACTACGGCCTGGAAACAGAATCGCTGGCTGGGGCCGGTCAAGGTTGTTTATTCCCTCGCCGAACGCATGCTGGCCGCGTTCAACCTGGCGGATAACCTCGTGTTCGTCCTGCGAAAGAAGCGCGCCGACTGAAGGAGCGGTGGACCACGAAGAACACTATTAAACCCACTCTTTTTGGCAGCCGCGGGACAGAACCCTGAACTTTGAACTCTGAGCAACGGGTCGGCCTGTCACCACCAACCTCCTTCCGCAGCAATCGGGCGGACCATTGGCCGGCCATCAAGAATGACCAAGGGGCCATCGATAGCGAGGCGTTCGCCTCGGATCAGCACGCGACCGGGACCACCCGGAACGAACACTCTGTTGCGCGGGATGGCCATGGGAACGGGCGGCATTCGCGGCACGACACTGGCCGTGGGCTTGGGCCGCGCGATCGGGTAGAACTGCACCCGCTCGAACGCAGCCGGATTCATGACGAGCTTGCCCAGGCTTGGGTGAGAACCGACGACTTCCTGTTGATCCCATTTCTCCAGGCGTAACGTCAGACTGCCGCCACGCCGGAACGTTGCGCGCACCGTGGAAGTGTTGTCCGGCGGGCGCTCCATTTTTTGCCCGGCCATTTGCAGGACCTTTATCCGGTCGATCGGAATGTCGAGCGTCGAGCCCTCCGACAAAAGAAACGTGGCCTTGCCCTCCTGCACGCGCTGAAGGTCGCCGGCAACTTTGTCGCCGTTTTGAAGCCGGCCCAAATCGGTTTTGCTTTCCGGCGCGGCGGAAGGTTTCTCATCGAACTGGCCGTCCCATTCCGTGACCCGGATATTGCTGAGTTTCACCGAGCCTTGCCCCTGGTGGACGAAGCGCACGCCCGTGCCTTTTCCGACGAAGTCATCCGTGTCGATCCACTGTTTGACGAGCAACCCGTCCACCATGAGGGCGATCATGCGTTTGGCTTTGTTAGCGCGGATTTCCACGTGGACCTTGTTTTTCTGGTTCAAGGCCGGCACGGAGGTCTGGCCCAGATAACGCAGCGGCTCTTGCTTGCTCACGGGCAGCAAATTGACCGTGTAACTGTTGAGCTGAAGGCTGTAGAAGCCGCCGAAATCAGGGCCGGTTTCTTTGGTCTGGAGATTGATGGGCTGCATGTAATCGGTGTAAAGGGCCACCGCGATGTAAAGCATGCCTTTCCAGTTCAAATCGAATTGAAGGCTGGCAACGTCCGGGAGTTTGAGGTCGCGCGCAATGGAGGCGGATTGCGTGGCGTAAAAAGCGCCGTTCTTGTAACTCCATTGTCCGGCATTCGGGACCGTCTGCACCAACCCCATCGTCCAGCCTTCCAGGCCGGCCGGGCCCTCGAAGACCGGAGGCCGTTCCACAGGCTTCGGTGAGACGGACTGAACGAACTTGCGGGGAATCTCGAGTTTGCCGGCGTACCAGGTTTCCAGGGTCACGCGCTCCGCGTCGATGGACAGCAGGTTTCCTTCGATCTCATCCTGGTTGCTCAGTCGAACTGTGCACGAGTTGGTGGATTCCTTCTGAGGTTGCGGACGGTACCCAAAACGAACTTCCGAGATCTGGTCCGAAATGAACTCGATCACTTCAGCCGCGGAAGGATGGCGCCAGCGGACGCCGATGGTCGGATCGATCAATTCCAAGGTCCCATAAAGCGTGTCGCCGTTATTCAGCAGGATCGCGTCGCGGGCGTCGTTGGCTAACACGGCAGCGCGGGTGGGTGTTGCGGTTTGATTGGCAGCCTCCGCAGCGACAACACGCCAGGACACAAGCGTAATCAGACAAGCCAACGCCAAACCCGGTAGGGCGAAGCGTGGGCTGGTAGGGACGCGTTCCACCGCGTCCCTGACATTGCTCTTTCGACCGCAGAGTAAAGTCAGGGACGGAGTGGAATCCGTCCCTACCCGATTCATGGGAAGCAGCCATGGCCGCGGCGCCATGCACTCGGCCCTTGAACCGATCGCCGGTAGGGCGAGTCCGTCCCGGCGAGCCGCTCCACGCGCTTTGAACACGTCCAGACCGGCTCGCTGGGGACAGGTTCGCCCCACCCAGCGGCTGATGGAAAGCTCCTCAATCATCCAGGTCCCAAATGTCGATGTTTGGCGCGTCGAGTTCATCCGTTTCCTTCATCGGTTGCGATTGGAATTGAATCTGGCGGATGGACGCGAGATTGACGGCCATTTTCCCGAAGTTCCGGCTTGTCCCGGCGATTTGCTCGCCTCCCCATCTCTCCAGTTGGAACGCCACGGACCCGCCGCCCGCGACGTCAAAGCGCAGTTCCCAGGGTTTGCGCGCGATGGTTTCCGAGGCGGATTCCTTCATGAAAATCTGCGTGACTCGCTCGACTGGAATATCCAGCGCCGTTTGCGGAATGGCAAACTGCAGCTTGCCCTCCCGAATGCCGCGCAACTCGCCCGTGACTTTGTCTTTGTTCGCCAAATAAACCAGGTCTTCGTTCACGGGGCCGGTCGGGACGGGGCGCGGTTCGATCACGCCGTTCCATTGCGCGACCCGCATGCGGCTGATCCGGATGGTCAAACCATCCATCTGGGTCGAGAAGACCACGCCCTGGCCCTTGGCCACGAAACCCGCGTGGTCTTTCCACTGGCTCACGGGCGTGCCATCGATCACGAGGGCGATGGTGGCGTCATCGCGGTTGGCGCGGATTTCGACGTGGACCTTGTTTTTCTTGAGCATGTCCGGGATTTGCGCCTGATGCCCCAGGCTCATCACGCCGGTGCCCGTCTGCACGCGCTGAAGGTTCACATAGCCAGGCGCCATGTGGAACATGTAGGAACTGACGCTGTAGTCGAAGCGATCTACGGCGTCGGTAAACAGAATGAAGCTCAAGCTGAAATGCCCGCTCCAAGACAAATCGAACTCCAGGCTGCACGACCCGGAAAGGCCCAGGTTGCGGCCCAGAATGCCGACGCTGTTAGCCACGAACGCGCCGTCCTTGTAACGCCAGCCTTTTGGGCCTTGCGTCATGATCCAGCCATCCGGCCCGCTCGGTCCTTCGTACAGAATCGCGAACCCTTTCGGAAAAAGCGTAATGGATTGGAGCGCATCGCGCGGCGCTTCGAGATCGCCGCCAAACCACGTCTCCAGGCGCAGTTTCTCCGCGTCGAGCGATTTCAAACTTCCAAAGACTTCATCGCCGTTGCCGAAGCGGAACCAGCAAGTCGGTTTCGACTCGGCGCTCACGCGCTGGGCGTTTTCGAATTTGATGGAAGCGATGCCGGCGGGCTGAAACTGGATCACGTTTTTCGCCGCCGGATGTTCCCATTGCACGCCCTGATTCGTATCCATGGAACGCAGACGCCCATGCACCGACGCGCCGTCAAGAAATTGGAGCAAGTGAGAAAAATCTCCGCGCGCTGCGGTCTGGTTCACATTTTTGACCGCCGGGGCCGTGTTTGTAATTTCTGCACGAACGGAAAGACCAAGGAACAGAAAGTGAGCGACGACAAAGATAAGCAAACAGAGCGGGTATGGAGTGAGATCGGGGGAGCACACGCGCCCTCGCGTGTTTCGACCGGCGCCTCGCCGGTCGAAATGAACGGGTCGATCTATGCCATGTTGATGGTTCCCTCGATTGAAACAACGTGGTCGGCGAGGGCGCCAACCACAGCACGCGAGGGCGCGTGCGCTCCCCAACGCGACTGGATACCGCAGATTGAAAATCTGCGCCACTTTGGCAGCGAACCGTTGCGCTTTACCGCTCATAAATCGGGAGAAACCGGTAATTCAAAGCCAGCGAAAGGAGGGATGCCGACGTCGCAAACGTCGGACCGAACTGGCCGTCCCAACTTCCATCAGGATTCTGCGTCGAAGCGAGCGTCTTGATGTTTCTTCGGTTCCAGGTTTGCCACTGCTCCGGCGAAATGTGAAAGAAAGCCTGCGACGCGTAGTAAAGGTAGTAATGGTAATAGCTCGATTCCAACGGGGCGTTCTTCAGGAAATTCGACGCGGCCTGGAACGCTTTCGAATTCTTGTCCTTCGCCAGCGCCAGGATCACGCAGCCAATGGCGGTGCGCGCGGCGTTGGCCGAAGTCCCGGCCGTGTAGCCGTAGCCGCCGTCCGACGTCTGGCAATTCGAGAAGAAGCTCAGCCCCTTTTTGATCGCCGCTTCCGGCACGTTGATCCCGGCGTTGCGCGCCGCGAACAACGCCACCATTTGCGCGCCGCTCACGGTGGTGTCGGCATCGGTGCTTTCCGGAGAATAACGCCAGGCGCCGAACGGATTTTTGGCCTGCGAATTCAGAATCAAGCTGACCGCCTTCTCCAGGGCCGGGCCCAGCCGGGGATCATCCACAGCGCCGTAAGCTTCCGCGAGCGCCAGGCATGCGAAACCGTGATTGTACATCGACCGGCCGATGTATCCGGTCTGCTGGTTCATCTGTTTCAGAATGAAGTCGAGACCTCGGCCGATCGAACTCTGATACGGGCCGAAATTCGGATCGTCGCCGTGGGCCAGCATGCTGAGCACGGCCAGCCCCACGACGGCCGGCTCGCTTCCGTAAGAGCGGTCCGGCCAGTGGCCCTCGGTATTCTGGCTGCGCGCCAGATATTGCATGCCTTTCACGTACATCCGCTCCACTTCCATCGGCGTGTTATCCGATTTCTCGATGAACAGCTCCTGGGCGCACAGTGACGAGGAGAGCAAAACCAACGCGATCGCAAGCGTAGCGCAGATTTGTAATCTGCCGTATCGCGGAATTGCATTCCGCACGGGCTCGACAAGTTCCAGGGCTCTGGAACTCGCCGACGCGCCGCCGATTGCAAATCGGCGATACGGCAGAGTGCAACTCTGCGCTAGAGCGGAAGGCCCGCTAAACCGGGATGGACTCACCCTACCGGGTTCATGGGCCATATCTGGAATTCGACCTTGCAGGAGGCGGGCGAGTTCAATTCGCTTCTTTTTCGAGGGCATTGAAATAGTTCTCCAGCGCTTCACGGAATTCCGTGGGCAGATTCTCCATGAGACTGCTCGTCTTGTTCACGCCTCGGGCATCCGGACTCTTGCCTTGCGCATCGCCTTGGAGCGGGCCGGCCGGTTGCTGCGTGTTGCCCCCCATCGTGCTGCGGCCTGGATTGCGGCTCATGCTCATGCCGGTGGTCTGGCGGCTTTCCGGGGACATCATTTGCAGCAGGAACGCCATCTCCTCACTGGCGTTGCTCTGCGAACTTCCGCCGCGTTGGATTTGTTCGTTGATCAAATTGATGACGTCGGAAAGCGTCTCGACCGTTTTGGTCTCCGATTGCACCGTCAAGGCGTCCGTCTGAGGCACTCCCAGCAGCGCTTCCGCGCCTTGCATCGCATCGAAGATCTCGCTGAGCGGCTCCTCCAGCGGGGGGAACGGATTCTCCAGTTGCATTTGCGTGAGCTTCTTCAGGAGCTGGCGTTGTCCGGCGTACAGCGCCTGGGCGCCGTCCTGATATACCGCCGTGTCCTCCTTCCGGGTTTCAAGCAGTTCGGTCCGCTCGCGGAGGTTGATCTCGCTTTCCCGCATCCGGAGCAAACTCAAGAGCTGCTGAATCAGAAAATTCGCCAGGTCGTTCGCCTGCCCGCCGCCGCCGCCGCCCGCCCCGCCGGCGGAACTGCTCTTGGGTTCGAGCAATTCGGCCCAGGCGTTGAACTGGCTGGACCAGCGGCCAAGCTGCTGAATCGCTTCCATGGAAATGTTCTCGGCGATCAACCCGCGGACTTTGTCCAGCTCATCGGTCGTTTTGGCTTCGGTCATTTCTTTGCTGACCTGGCCGTAATTCGGCTCCCGGGTGCGCTCGAAAAACCGGCTGATCTCGCCCTGCAGCGTTTTCGTCTCTTCCTCCGCGCGCGATTGGAACGTGGCGAGATTCGTGTTCGCGCGCTGATACGGCGCGGGAAGATCTTTCGGCAACAGTCCGATCGTGACCGTGAGATTCTTGTGCAAGCGGCTTTCGATTTCCTTCTGTTCCGTGCCCAGCTTGCGGAGCCGCTGCGCCAGTGTCATGGCTTGAAGGTCGTCGAGTTTCTTATTGACCATTTGCTGCATTTTCTGGAGCGCCTCCAGGATTTCCTCTTCTTTTTCCAGCGCTTTGGCGAGGTTCTCCTCCCGCGATTTTGGATTTTGCTGGGCGGCCTTCATGGACTCCGCCGCCTGCGGCATCTTGTCCTGCGTCAGGCCCTGCATTTGTTGGACGGTGTCCGCCCACTCGCGCAGGGTTTGTTCCGGAAGGAGCGGATTGCGGAAGGCTTCCTGCAACATCTGGGTTCCCTCCCGGGAAAGCTGTTCCAGGTTGGCTTTGTTTTGCGCCTGGTCCTCCAGCGTGTCCGCAATTTGATCCGACGCTTTGTCCTCGGCGAGCTTGTCTTTGGGCAGATCCTTCAGCTCGCGGGTTTCATCGACGATCTTTTCTTCCAGGCGCGTGACTTCTTCGAGCCGTCCGAGCAGGGACTCGAATTTTTGCCGCACCATCTCGGCGTGCTGTTCGTTGCCCACGACATAAATCCGATAGACCGGCGATTCCGTGGGTTCGCGGTCCGGGAAAAAATCCTTCGCATACGCGCGGAGTTCAACCAGCGAGCCGGCCGGGATCTTCAGCAAGGCCGGATTGAATTTGAACGCGCGCTCCAGCTTCTTTTCCTGCGCGGAAGCTGCTACATATTTGAACGGTGTGGCGGAAGGGCTGTTGGTCGGTTGCCAATCTGAAATCAGGTTCCAAGTCAACCCAAGTTCCCGCACCCCGTAATCGTCCTGCGCGACCGCTTTCAACGGGACCACCTCCGTTTCCAGCACCGCCACTTCCCGATTCATTTCCGGCAACTCCGGCAATGGCGGTAAATCTTTTTGGCTTTGCACGGAGAGCCGCCACGGCGCCGCGGTCTCCAAGCCCAGTTCATCCTGCCAGGTGAACGAACAGTGGAACGCGCCGTCGAGGTTCACGGGCTGGCTCGCAAACGCGTCGCCTTGCACGGCGAGACGCTGCGGATCGCTGCTTTCCACGGCCAGCTCCGCGCTTTGGAGGCCGCGCGTGATTTTGCCCTGAAAAGAAACCTGGCTCCCTTCGAGGACGGTGAGCGAACCGCTGCGGATGTTCTCGGTCAGCGCTGGATACTTCAGGTAGGCGGGGAGATCGATGCGCGCGATCAGATCTTTCAAGGACGGCCGATGCGTCGGCTCGACCGGCACTTCGCGCCGCGCGTCGCCAACCCGGACGCTCAGGCGTCCCGGCTGAACCTGGCCAGGGATTTTCAGTTGCACGCGCTCGTCTTGAACCAGCGTCTTGATCGCCGGCTGCCGCTCGTACTGGCCTTGCGCGCGGGCCGGGTGCCAGAACGACCGGTACTCGACGGCGGAAACCACCTCGAACGGCTCGCCGTGCGGCACGATTTGTTTCGCGGGCAACCCGGCGATATTCACGAGCGTGTAGCGCTCGATGGCGGCCCAGGGCGTGGCCCAACGTTGAAAGGCATTCCAACTCGCGCGCGGCACCGCCGCCGCCGGCAACAGCGCCAGCACGAATAGCCCGAGAGCCGTCGCCGCCTGAACCTTCGCGGGCCGAAGGCTGACCGCTTCTTGAAAATCGAACTTCCTCGCGTCCTCGGCGACCTGCTGAATCGCGGCCCGATACAGCGCCGGAGAAAAATGCGGCGGGCGCTCTTTTTCATCCGCCAATTCCACGATGCCGAGCAACCGATCACCCAGACGCCGGTATTTCTGCTGGACCAGAATCGAGAGCGCCTTCAAATCCCGGCGCTTGAAAACCCAGCGGAGGCTCCACCGCGCGATTCCGGCCAGCGCGATGCCCAGGCCGATCAGGCTTACTGCAATTCGCGACGCGATGGCGGTGTCCCAAATGCGATCCGAGAGGAAGAGGAGCAGATAAGAGAACCCCAGCCCGCTCAAAGCGAGGCACACAGCGACGGTCGTTTCCACCTTCCAGAGGCGCTGTTCCAACTCGGAAAACCGGCGGCGCACGTCGTCCGGCAGGCTCACGGAAATCTGGTTCTCGACATCAGCCATGTTTTGTCGCAAGTGCGCTATACCATGCCTGTTAATCGTCCTTCCGTCCAATAAATCCTCTTGGGCCGCAGTGGGAAGAGCGGGAAGGGTGAGCCTTTTCATGGTCGGCTGATACCTTGGATCCTGCTTGGTCACGGCTTGCCGGATGAACGCCGTCGGCTCTTGTGGAATCCAACACGGCATGAAGAAGGCGCGCCGATTTCGTTAGGAGTGGATTGCTTGCAATTCTGAAGGATGCTGGACTGAGATCATGATCAGAATGAATAGAGGCTGGCGCTACGCATTTTGGCTGGTCCTGGTTGTCGCTGTCGTCTGGGCCAGCTTCTGGCTCCTCGCTCCACGCGAACCGCGCTATGAGGGCAACCGATGCGTCGGTGGTTCCGCGAACTCAGGCTAGGCTGTGAAGGACAAAGCCATGAGGTTCGCAAAGCCGCCGCCCAAGCACTGGGGGACATAGGCGTCGAAGCCGCCTCGGCCAAGTCTGCCTTGAGCAAGGCCACGAGAGACGAATTCCCTTCCGTTCGCGAAGCGGCGTTCCGGGCGCTCGGACGAGTAGTCCGCGAAGAAACGCCGGCCAGAGCAAAAACAAAAAACCCCTTCCGCACAGGCGCGGAAGGGGTGTTAGCAGCGGATTCGCGCTTAGAATTTATATACGATGTTTGCCGCCAGCGTGATGGCGTTCTTGTCCGACACGCCAAATGGCCGGGCGCCGCCGAGGCCGTGGTCCCAGCGCAGTTCCGCGCGAGACAGGACGTTCGCCCAGAGCGAATAATCCACCGTGGCCGTGACCGCGAGCAACTCGTTATGAGAGCCCGCCGCCTGGCCAGCGCCGGCTGACGCATACCAGGTTCCGTCGTCGGCATTGGTGTAATCAACCCGCCCGTTCAGCTTCAGTTTTTCCGTGCACTGATAGGAGAGGTAGCCGGCCACGGCATAGGCGCGGTCGCCACCCACGCCGCCGGTCCCGAAGTCCTCACGATAATCATACGCAGCGCCAAGCGAGAGCCCTTCGATGGGCAGCGGCACCGTGGCGCCAGCGTAGTAGAGCGTGGTGTCGTGCGGTCCGCCGGCCAGCCCATCAATGGCGGCGCCATAGATCGAGGCGCCGGAAAGGAATCCAAAACTTTCCGGCAACGTGATCGTGATCGAGCCCATGTAGGTCTTCTCGGTTTCATCCGCGGCAACCCCGGCTCGCGTCGGGCGCGCATTGATCCCGGCAGTCCAGGTGTTCGCGACACATGCCGCCAGGCTCAGCCAGTCCGAAGCTTTGTAACCCGCGTGGATGCCTGTGTGTTGAGTGGGCTCCAGTTGCCAGCCGTACGACCGGCTGTAGTTCGGATTGTTCGGGCCTTCGAAGACTTCATAGCCGACGACTGTGGAGAACGTGCCGATCTTGAAGTCGATCCCGTTTCCGACAGGCGCTCGCAAGGCCACGTACGCGTCCTTCACGGTGACGTCATCGCCAAGTTCCAGAGGACTGTTGTTGTAACCGACCGCGTCGGGTCCGAAGAGCAGTCCCACTTGGTAGCCAGCCGACCACTGGCCCTCATCGAGTGGCTTCTCCAACTGCAGCTTGACAACGTTGAGGTTGAAGCCGTCCATCTTGCTCGTGCCATCGAAGGCACGGCCAGGGAACGGCGCGTTGCCGCGGCCGAACTTCCAGATGGCGGAGGTATCGACGTAGCCGCTCAAGGTCGTTTGCGACAGCGCGGTCATGACTTGTTGCGCGGCTTCTTCCGCCTGGACGAGCGTGCCCAAGCTGACCAAGCCGGCACCCGCCAGGGCGAGAGTCCATGGATTCGGTTGAACCCTGGATCTGGCTTGCTTCAACGGACTATTTATTTCTGTGCATTTCTTCATGGTGTTTTTTTGGTTTGTTCTTACGTGTTGTTGGTTCTGAGCTTTTACGCGTTTAAGGTTTGTGGTTGTGACCACCGACTTACCAGCCCGGAGGAAAGGCCGGCAAAGCTAAAGCCCGGCAGCAAGGATCGCATCGTTCATGAGCGCATGAATCTGCAACCCCGGCTGCCGAGGCACGCAACACATCGCATCGTCGCACCGGAACGAGCAGTCCAGGTGCCATGCATTGATCACGGCGGTACATCATAGGGTTCCAGGCATTCTTGCGCCAAAACCGCGTCATTAAATACACCTCGCCACGATTGAAATAGCCACGGTGCGCAAATTTCAACAGCGAGTAGCTGACAAGGTAGGCGCCGCTTCGACTCGGAACGAGGCGAATTTGTAGGCGGAAGCCTGAAAGACTGCAACAACTTTGTTTGCGCCCTGAACCACGGATAACCACGGATACCACGGATAATTTTTCTCAACCACGAGTGGACACCAATGCCAATGAAGGCAAGGGTTTCACGAGATGCCGCGCCACGGCCATATCTCTCAGATTTCTAACCACGGATGAACACGGATAGACACGGATTTAAATTGCTTCCTATCCGTGTGCATCCGTGTGCATCCGTGGTTAAATTTCAAATCTGTTCGGCTAGAATTTTATGACGTGGATTTGGGTGGCGTGGTTTCGGGTTCAATCGCGCGACTTCCCCAACAAAAAACCCCTTCCGATTCTCTCGGAAGGGGTCCACTTGTATGAAGTTGTTCCTTAGAACTTGTAGATGATGTTTGCGGCCAGCGTAAACGCGTTCTTTTGGTTGCCAGCGCCTCGGCCGTAGAGTTTGTCCCCGGTCAGGCTGTGGTCCCAACGGAATTCCGCCCGGCTGATCACATTATCCCAGAGCGAGTAATCCAACGTGACCGTGTTGCTGATGATCTCGGGCTGCCGGTCGCTGCCGGCGCCTCCGAGGTTCAATCCCAGCGTGCCATCGGAGCCGGAGACGTAATCGAAGCGATCGTTAAGTTTCAGTTTCTCCGTCGCTTGATACGACACATATCCGGCGATTGCAGAGGCCCAATTGCTGTTGTTGCCCGCTGCCGGAGTCACACCGTTAACGCCGTCGAACCGGTAATCCCACGCGGCGCCGATCGACAAGCCCTCCAGCGGAGTGGGGATCGTGGCGCCGACATAGACGCTGGTGGTGTTGTTTTGAGCGCCAGCCAGTCCGTCAACGATGCCCGCATACAATGTCGAGCCGCTAAGGAAGCCCAGGCTTTGCGGCGCGGAGAGCGTCAGCCCGCCCAGGTAGGTCTTCTCGGATTCCGCCGTCAGCGAGCCGTTCGGTTTCACGACTGAGCGACCGTTGATCGCTCCCGTGTGGGTATTGGCCACGCCGCCGTAAATGCTCAACGAATCCGCAAGCTGGTAGCTGGCGAGAACTCCGGTGTGCTGTTTTGGCGACAAGATGTAGCCAAACGAACGACTGTAGTTCGGGTTCTTGCCCGAATCGAAGGTTTCGTATCCCAGAGGCGATTCGAATGCGCCAACCTTGAGGTCGATGCCGTTGCCGATGGGTGCCCGCAGTTCGACGAAGGCATTCTGGATCGCGAAGTCGTCTCCGAAGCTGCCAACGCTTCCGCCGGAAGCAAACGCGCCTTGGTAAGTGACCGAATCCGGCCCGAACAGCAGATCGACCCTGTATCCTGCGGCCCACTGGGCTTCGTCCAGGGCCTTTTCGAGGCCGAGTTTTACGACGTTGAGGTTGAATCCATCCAGTTTGCTCGCACCGTCGTAGGCGCGCGTTCCTGCTGCGGAGCCCAGGCCGCCAGTACCCAGCTTCCAGATGGCCGAGGTATCCACGTAACCACTTAGCGTTGTCTGAGAAAGAGCGGTCAGCACCTGGTGCTGCGCCTCCTCAGCCTGAACAACCGAACCGAGGCTTACCACCCCGCCGGCGGCCAAAGCTATCGTCCATTTGTTAACCTTCATTTAGTTCCTCCTGCGATGTATGTTGTTGCGTTTTAATGCGTTCTTTGAGGCAAAAACCATTTGCCTCAAGCACACCGTTGCCGGTGTAATTGGGGCGAACGATAGAAAAAAGCACCCGCCTTGGCAACAAGTTTTTTATGGCCTTGAGGTTGGATACACGGATGATTCGAGATAGGAGTTGAGGCGGATTGGTGCTCGAGAGTTTGAAGCAACGAACTGAATTGGCGTTCCGAGGCGAAGCGTTTTTGTCGGCCGCGGCTCCGCAAAACCAAAGGGTACCCTGACGGGGGGGGCTCGAGCCCTCGTTGGGCTGGACTGAGTATTGCGAGTTCGCGCGCTCATGGGGACAGACAGCGCTCCAGAAGCCGGTCCAAGATGGGGCGCGGCCGTTTTTGCAGACGGCCCGACCAGATGGGAAAGGTTTTGTCGCGCACCGGCTGCGGGCGTTGGCCGTCTTGGATGAAGAGCGCCAGACTGATGCGGCTGAGCAAGCCCAGCACGGCCACGCCGCTGACGGAGCGAACGCGGGAATGATCCTCGTGCAAACTGACATCCAGCCGCTGATGACAGCTGGCTTCAATGCCCCATTGGCCGCGGCGCAAGAGCAGAATCTGGGTGGGGTTCAGGCGCGAGCGCGGGCGGCTGGTGACCAAGTAAGTTCGCGTGGTGGTGGTTTGTCCGTTTTCGGTGGCGGTGCGGATGATCAGGATGAGTTGGGCGGCGCCAGCCAGGCCCAGTTGGGCCGGGGTGACCTCGCGAGTGATGATCCAGCGTTGGACGCGGCGACGGGAGTCTTTCTCACACAGGCCGCTGACCTGATAGAGGGAGTTGGCCAGCGCCTGCGGAGGGGGAAAGCGTTTCGGGCAGGAGAGTCTTGGCCGTGGCCAGAATCGTGGGTTGGTTGTCTTTCAAGGGCACCAGGTAATCGGCGCCGTGGTCGTAAAGGATTTGCTGAAGAGTTTGATGTTGCGTGTGGGCGGCATCCAAGGCCAGCAACGCGTCGGTGAATTCGGTCTGCGCGAGCAACTGGCGCACGGCGAGGATTTCGCTGTCGTGCTTTTGCAGGGTGCGCGTGGCGTGGACCCGCTGGCTGGGTTGGCCGATGGCACTGGCGATGGCGAGGCCACCGGAGCGGCGGAGGTATTTGCCGTCGATGGCGATGAGCGGGTCGGTGTCCGGGGGCAACTGTTGGTTCTGCCATTGGAGCAACCGCGGTTCAAAGCGGTGATGATCCACGGCGGCTAGCGCGCGCTGGAAGGTGCTTTCGGCCGGCACGAGGTAACGGCCGGGGTGGTCGGGGTCGCGGCGGCAGCGCAAGGCCCGGCGCTGGGGCTTGGTCAGGTTACGGGCGAACTCGGCAATCTGCCGTTGGCCCATGGGTACGCCACAGAGTTTGGCCGCCACGATGATGCCGAGGACAGCGCGCCAGGGATGCCAGCGGCCTTGGGATCCTCGGGGATCGGGCACCTCGTCGGGCAGTTTGTCCAGCAGGGACTCCAGGCGGCGGGGTCGCAGGCGATAGCGCTGGGGTTTGGAAGGGGGCTGTTTTTCAAAAGGCGCCAGTGCCGAGGGCAAGGTGGGCGCGCGCAGAGTTTGAAGAAGTTTCCCGTCCAGCGCGCGCACCCACAGTTGCTTGGGCCGCTCATGAAGTTGATAGAAATCTTCGGCCACGCGGGCAAAACCGCTGGTGTCGTCCAGGCGGGTCCAGCCCGCGGCTTTATAGGCGGTGCCACGAAACAGTTGGCCATCGACAAAGCTTTCGACCGCGACGATGGGATGGCCCCAGCGAGCCTGCCAGTCCTCCGACAGCCGGGCGCAGTTCAAGGCCAGCGCGCGGGTGGCCAGATTGGGCCACTGCTGCCGGTCGGCCAGGATGCAGAACCGGGCGTTGTTGGCCAAGAAATGGCGGCGAGAGGGCAATTGGTCTTTGTCCCAACCGACCCAGGCGTCGCGCGGCTGCAAATGGCGGGCGGGCGCACTCCAGCCCAGCAAAGCCAGCCATTGGCCCTCATATTCGGCGACGTAACAAAGATGTTCGCCCACCAGTGTGGCGTTCTTCAAATAGTGATGGGCACTGACTTCGGCGTTCCAGCGCGGGCGTTCCGCCTCGGTAATCAACCGGACCGTCAGATGTTCCAGCACGTGTTGTTCATCGGCATTGGGCAATCGCAGAGGTGGCGGCATGCCGGAAAAAAATCACGGCGCGCAAAGTTTGTCCAGTTTTTTTCCTCGCTTCGCTCAGACCACGCTTCGTTATACACGCGATCTTGAATCATCCGTGTGGCAGGTCAGTTGTCAGTGGTCAGTTGCCAGTAATCAGTAATCAGTGAACCTGAAACTTGAAACGTCATGAAAGCGCCCAGTTGGGGGAAACGTCCGCCTCAAAGTCCGTCGCCGGCTGGCCGCGCAAAAGTTTCCATTCCGCCAGCACGCCAATCATGCCGGCGTTGTCCGTGCACAATCCCGGTGTTGCCAGGCGCAGAGTGAGATTCTGCCGTTGACACCCGTTCGCGAGTTCTCGGCGGAGCGCCCGATTGCACGTGACGCCGCCCGAAGCCGTGATGCATCCCACTCCCAACCGCCGGGCCGCCCGGATGGTTTTGGACACGAGCACATCGACAATCGCCGCCTGGACGCTGGCGCACAGATCGCGAATCGATTGAGCGGTGTCGAGCAGTCCCGGATGATCCCGCAGGAAGTAGCGCACGGAAGTTTTCAATCCGCTGAAGCTGAAATCATCGTTCGCCTCCGCGATCAGCGGACGCGGGAAGGAAAATGCGTTTGGATTCCCGCCCTCGGCAAGGCGATCGATCTCCGGACCGCCAGGGTATGGCAGCCCGATCAATTTCCCGACTTTGTCGAAGCACTCGCCCGCGGCGTCATCGATGGTGGAACCGAGCGCGCGGTGCCGCAGCTCCGCTTCCACGTGGACGAGCAACGTGTGCCCGCCGCTGACGATCAACGAAACCGAAGGTTGAAAGGCCGCGAAATCGGCGGCTGGCGGATTGCCCGTGATCCACGGGGAATACAGATGCGCCTCGTGGTGATGAATTCCAACGAAAGGCTTGCGCAACGCATACGCCAGCGCCTGGCCCGCCTGGAAGCCGGCCATCAAGGCGCTGGGCAGACCGGGACCTCGCGTGGCCGCGACCGCATCGAGCTGCCGGACCTCGAGGAGCGCGGTTTGAAGCGCGGTTCGGGCCATGGGCAGGAGTTTGCGGAGATGCTCGCGCGCGGCGAGTTCGGGCACGACGCCGCCGTATTCGGTGTGCATCTGCATTTGGGAAGAGACGGCGTTGGAGAGGATCGCGCCATCCCGCACGGCCGCCACGCTGGTTTCATCGCAGGAAGTTTCGATCGCGAGAACAGTCACGTGTTTCGGCGGAGCCGCGGGGGTAGCACAGGCGCATTCAGAACTCCCTCTCCCAGTGGGAGAGGGCCGGGGTGAGGGAGAGGCACCGGCAAATCCTGACGCCCACTGGACAAATGACAAAAAGTATGTCCCGTACGGGACATACTTTTTGCACTCGTCGTGAGGTGCTTCATGGGACTGCCATGCCTCGGTTCCATGCACACGACCCATGAACCAGGTAGAGCGAGTCCGTCCGGGCGAGCCGCTCGACATGCTTTGAACACGTCCGGATCGGCTCGCTGGGGACAGGCTCGCCCTACCCGGTTCATGGGGAGGGAAAGCAAGTCAGCGATTGTCAACGCTTCTCCGCAAGTTTCTTGGAGAATTGGCCACGGTCCTTGAACAGAAGGACGCCCTTCAAAAAGTCGCGCGCGCGGTCGAGTTGGACATCCGAGATCTGCCGGGCCTTCTCGCGCTGCTCCGGTTCCAAAGATTCGATCCCGTTGGGAATCCGCTTGTACGCCAGCAACAGTTCGTCTTCCTCGGACATGGGGACCACACTGTCCGGCGTGATCCCGTTGCCATGAATGACCTTGTGGCTCGGGGTGTAATATTTCGCGGTGGTCAAGCGCAGCGCGGAACCGTCCTGGAGCGGCACAATGCTCTGGACGGAGCCTTTCCCGAAGGTTTTTTCACCCATAACAAAAGCGCGGCCCAAATCCTGGAGGCAACCCGCTACAATCTCCGAAGCGCTCGCGCTCCCGAGGTTGACCAGAATGACGATCTTGACGTCCGCGTATTGATCGCGGCCCCGGGAAATGTATTCGTATTTGGATTGGGGAGCGCGGCCTTCGGTCGAGACGATCGGCTGCCCGCGCGGGACAAACAGTTCGCAAACTTTCACGGCCTGGTCCAGAAGGCCGCCGGGATTGGTCCGCAAGTCGAGGATCAATCCTTCCATTCCCTGGGCTTTGAGTTTGCGCAGCGCATCCTGGAGTTCGGAAGTGGTGTGCTCGCCGAATTGCGTCAGGCGCACGTAGCCGATCTTGTCCTCGCCGATTGGAAACGTCCGCTGGCCTTCAATGTCTTTGACCGTGTCCACCTTGATCACGGCGCGCTTGAGGGTGAAATCTTTGGTGTCCGGCAAATTGGAACGGACGACGGTGATGGTCACTTCCGAGCCGGGTTCGCCGCGCAGCTTTTGAACCGCGTCCGTGGTTGTGAACTTCTCCGTGCTTTTGCCATCGATCTTGATGATTCTGTCGCCCTTCAAGACTCCGGCCCGAAATGCCGGCGTATCCTCGATGGGGGCGACGACCGTCAGGAAGTTGTCCCGCAACCGCATGATCTCGATTCCAATCCCGCCGAACGCGCCTTCCGTGTCATTCTTCAGGCGCGTGTAATTCCGCGCCTCCATGAACTCGCTGTGCGGGTCGAGCGCATTGATCATCCCTTTGAGCGCCGAGTGAATGAGATCGTCGATGGATACTTTGTCCGCATCCACGTATTCTTTGCGGACCTTGTCGAGCACGCCGACGAACAGCTCCATCTGCTTGTAGAGGTTGTTCTTTTCGGCGGCCTGGGCGGAACCCAGATAGATTTGCGCTCCGACGAAAATGTTCAGGCCGAGCCCGACCAGGAGAACGGTGTAGAGGACGCGTTTTTTCATACGATTTGCTTCACGGAAACGAATGGCGGTCAATTCGAGTTCGGCTGGAAGGTAATCGTCAACCCCGCGCTTGGCAAGGATGCGTCGCGCGTTCGCGCTCCGTCACTCCAGCAATTCTCAAGTTCGAGTTCGGTAGGGCGAGACTGTCCCCAGCGAGCCGCCTCCAACGTATTCCCAACACGTCAGACACGGCTCGACGTGCGTGGAACACGTCCGACTCGGCTCGCTGGGGCCAGGCTCGCCCTACCGTCAGGTTTCATGGGCACAAGATTCTCGCGCTGGGCATGGGACCGCAAACCATGCAACTCCTCAACGCCAGCGAAGTGCTTCCCCCGCGCCTCACTCCACCGTGAGATTCATGAGGAACTCATTCAACTCGCGCTGGCGGTCCTTTTCCGTGGACTTCAGCGTTTCAATTTCCTGGCGCAGCTTTTCCAACTCGGTTTCCTGTTCGTCGAATTTCTTGACGTAACGGTTGTAAAGCTCCGATTGCTGATTGACGCGCGCCATGTTCTCGCGGATGCGCGCTTGCTCGTCCGTGATTTCCTTGATCCGTTGCTCGCGCCGGCTGCGTTCGCTGGCCGTCTGGCTGACGCGCTCGCGAAGGGAGGCCGCTTCTTGCAGCGCTTCACGAACCCTTGGGGCAATCTTTTGCGCCCGCAAATAGATGGCGATGGTTTCAGGACTGGAGTTGAGCAGTTGCGCGGTTTCACTGAATGGCCGCTCTTCGCGAACCACCAGCCTGGCGGGCTTCTCGGCTTCCACGTTCAAGGCAAACCGATAGACGTCTCGCGCGCGTTCGGAAGGTTCCTTCGGTTCCACCAATTGCCAATCCGGGCGGAGCGGATGCTCGATCAGAATGCGCTTCGTTTTCCGGTCGCGATTCTTGAGGGTGTAAGTTTTTTCCTCGCTCGATTTGCGGCTCGCGATGAGAACGCCTTTCTGGATTTTGACGGAGACCAGGTCCAACGATGAGGCCGTGGTCCTGGATTCAACCTCGGCCTTGAGGTCCAGCGCGTAGCTCAGCAAACGTTCCTGGGCCGGCGCGAGATCTTCGATCCGGGCGTCCCCGGCGTAAGTCCCGGCGTCAAACACCGTGATCGGTCCCTGCATGAGATGGAGTGCGCTGGTGTTTTTGAGCTTCAGTCCATTCAGGGGATGCCTGGCGTGGGTGTTCGCGTTGTAGATGGAAACCTTCTCGCCTTCGATCTTCTGATTGATGATGGGCAGCATCGCCGACTGTTGGCGAGCCAGCGTCACCGGCGTGGTGATCTGGTACTGAAAAAGTTCGCCGGCTTCTGCGCCCTCGCTGGTTGAGGCCAGGCCCTGCCTGAGATTCATGCGGCGCCCCAGGGATTCGGTGTCTCGGAGAGCGCGAGTCGACTCCGTGCGGCTGAGTGTCAACGCCGCATCCGGCTCCGCAGCCATCGGAGCCGCCGGAGCGCTCTGGCCTTTGGCGCGGCCTCCGTCGGCGAAGCCTCCGGCTTTGCGATCGGCTTGCAGCTCGGCCAGTTTGTCCACTTCCCGTTTTTCGAGGCTGTCGCTGTAAACCGGCGGACGCAACGACAAGTAAAGCTCCGGCTCGACCACCGGCCGGGTGGTGTAGAGCGGCTGGTACAGATCCATCATGAACGAGATCGGACGTCCGGAAACGAGCGACAGGCGAACGTTGGTCCAATCTTCGTCACTGGTGTTTTCCACGATCGCCCAACCCTGCAAGAAGGGCGGTTCTTTCTCGTCGAGCACCAGGCGATAACTCGTCTTCCACACCGGCGTCTGCGCGATGTAGGAGACGGCGACTTTGCGTTTGCCGTTGCCGTCGAAAAGGGCGGAGACGGTCTTCTTTTGCGTGTCGTGGCTGGCGCCCAGCGCTTCCAGGGCCTGGCGAAGTTCCGCGTTCAGCCGTTCGTTGCTGAGCTTGATCCGTTGGATTTGCGGCAGAGGAATTGACTGCAAGCCGTCCGCCGTCAGCAGATTCAAAAACTCCACCTCAACCGTTTTGTTTTCGCCCGCGGGCTGAAGTTTGTGTTCGACGCCCAGGATCGTGCCGGTCAAAGGGCCAGGCCGCATCACTTCGACCGCTTCGCCCCGGACTTGATTGAGCAACTGGCCGAGCGTGGGATTCTCGGTCAGATCGATGGCAAAGCTTTTCAAGGTTTTGGCAATGGGATCGCGCGAGCCGTAGGTGACGGTCGTAACCTGGCCGCCGTTGAAATCCTGGACCACCAGGCTCTTCAGAAGGTCATTGATGTCCTCGACTTTGAAGCGCAGGTCCACCTTCGCGCGGCCCTCGACTTCGCCGGTGCGCTCGAAATAGCCGACGCCACTTGAGTAGAGGATGACTTCGGAGAGCGGGAGCGCCGCCGGGCGGGTTGGCGCGCCGCCGCCGCCGGTCTGAGGTTCGGCCGCGAGCATCGGCCAGGCGAGCAAGGAGAGATTTGTGAGGAGCCAGAGGGGCAGGATTCGTTTCATATGGTCAATTCAGTTCTCACGCATTGGACGGACGCACAATGAAAAAACTCCCGTCTCCGTCCCCAGTTATCAGTTATCAGTTATCAGTTATCCGTTGTCAGTTGTCAGCTAACTGACAACTGCCTCTTGATTTTGCCGCCAAGTCCACAAGAATTCCGAGATGCGTGTCGCGGGTATTGCCTGGTTCCTGGCGCTGGTTTTGTGGGCGCCGGGATGCACGGTTGATTCGCTGAAGAAGAGAGGCGTCGTTCCGCCATCCACTCCCGAAGAGCGCGCCGTGGCTTTTCTGGTCCGGGAAGTTCCGCGCTGGCCGCGGGAGAACCACTGTTTCTCTTGCCACAACAACGGCGACGCCGTCCGCGCTTTGTACGTCGCATCGGCCCTGGGTTTTCAAGTTCCGCCAAGCGCGCTCGCAGACACGACCGCCTGGTTGCGGCGACCCGATCAATGGGAAAACAATAAGGGCGATCCCGGCTTCAGCGACAAACGGCTCGCGACCATTCAATTCGCCGCCGCCCTGGCAGCCGCCATCGAGACCAAACATGTCCAAGATCGAGGCGAGATCCTGGCCGCCGCGCGCAAACTGGCGCCCGAACAGAACGCAAACGGCGCCTGGCTCATCGAACCGGTGAGCGCGCTGGGTTCACCCGCGACGTATGGAACACATCTGGCGACGGTCGCGGTCCTGGAAGCTCTGTCGCCGCTGCGCGAGAATCGAATCTTCGAATCCAGGCGAAAAGCGGAAGCGTGGCTCGTGGAGGCTCCCGTGGTGAGCGTTCTTGACTCCGCAGCGGTGGTCATAGGCTTGGCGCGCCGCAGCGATCCGCAGTCGGTTGCGAAACGAAAGGAATGTCTGGATCGAATTCGGCGGTCGCAAACTCTCGACGGCGGCTGGGGGCCTTACGTCGATTCGCCTCCGGAACCCTTTGACACTGCGGTCGTGCTTTTGGCGCTGGCAGGATTGCGCTCTGCGCCGGATGTGGGCGCCCTGATTCGGCGCGGCCGCGAATATCTCGTGCAGACGCAATTGCCCAACGGCAGTTGGCCGGAAACGACGCGGCCTTCGGGCGGAGAGAGCTACGCGCAACGGATTTCGACGACGGGCTGGGCAACGCTGGCGTTGCTGCGAACAGGAGGCGAGAGGCATGGAAAGTCTTCTGTTCCGAAAGGACCTGCACTCGGCCCATGAACCCGGTAGGCGAGGCCGTTGGGAGGAAGCCATCGCAGATTTGAACCGAGCTCTCGCGCTCGATCCGGAGCCGCAGGGGACCTACCATTGCCTGGCCGCATTGTTTGTCCAGGTCGGCGAGTTCACCAACTATCGACAGATCTGCCGGCAGATGGTCGCCCGCTTCGGGGCCACTACCGAACCGCAAGTCGCCGAACGAATGATAAAGGACTGCCTCATCCTCCCTTCCGCCGGAGTCGGCCCCACGATCATGGCACGATGGGTGGAGCTGGTTGAGCAAACGGCCCGGCAGTACGAGGCCCATGGGTGGCTCGAACTGGCGGCGGGGCTGGCGGCTTATCGGCAAGGCCAGCATGAGAGCGCCATTCGGTGGAGTCGGAAGGCGTTGCAGTCCGACCATCAAGTGCGCAGTGTCGAAGCTTCCATGGTGCTGGCGATGGCGCTCCGGCAATCGAATCAAACCGCCGAAGCGCGCCAGGAGCTGGCCCGTGGTGTCGAATATGCGCGCCAGCACATGCCGCGTCTTGAAAACGGCGACCTCGGCGGCAGTTGGATCGACTGGATCATCGCGCAGGCGCTCATGCGGGAGGCCAAGACGCTGATCGAACAACCAGCGTCTCCATGAGACGTCGGCGCTCACTGCGTCCCGGGAGTTGTCCTCTTGGTCGTTGAGTCAAAGTCAGGGACGGAGTGGTCCGCATTTCGCGAAGCGAAAGTTCTCTCTGGGGAAACTGATGGCGGGGCTTGGGAAGCCCATCCGTCCCTACCCAACAGGTTCATGGGAGGGCTGCTTCTACGGCAATCTGTTTGTAGCGGTCGATGGCTTCCCAAAACGTCCGGCGCGCCTCCTCGCGCTCCGGCGCGGCTATGCTTTGGCCGCGGGAACGCCAGAGCTGTTCGATGCATCCGATGCACCAGAGCGCGCTCTGCCGGGAAGCCCGGATGGGCCGGCCTCCCACCAGGACGTTGACCGGGTTCGTGTGGAACTGCGGGAAATGCCGCAGCGCAATCCAACTGCTGCGCTCGATCGTCACGGAGAACTCCAAATCGTGCACCCGATCGTCCGCGGGAACTTGCCGTGACGCCACCGCGCGGCCGTTCACGACAAGTTCAACCAGACGTTGTTTCTCGGCGAAGGAAGGATTCCCGGACCGATTCACCGGCTCGTGCAGGTTCACGGTGTCTCCCACCAACCTCATCCCGCCCGCAGGCCGCGCCGCGCCATAAGCGACTTCCAACGGCGTTTCCGAACTGAAAGCCACTTTGGCGGTGATTTTGACGGCGCCAGGTTGAGCAAGCGCCAGGGCCTCTCCAGGCGTCCGGCCGTTGACGCGGAATTCCAGCGCGTGCGCGTAACCGTCCGAGACATACGAGCGGCCTTCGGCGACTCCCTTGCACCATTCAGCGAAATCCACGCGCGCAATCTTCCCGAGCTGAACATAAACCCGCCCCTGTCCCACTCGGGTGCCGCTCATGCAAGGAAAGTCCGTTTCGCCGCTCACCTTCAAGGGGAAGCCGCAATTGAGCAGATGATACCAGCAGTTCCATTCCAAAAGCCGCGCCGTGTCCATGGCGCTGATGAAGTCGCACAAGCCTTTCGCGGTGGTCACGAAGATTTCCTGCGCGCCCACGCTGTTCAACTCCGGAATCGCCAGGTTGGGCAAACCATCCGCGGCGCGGTCCACGCTTTGGACTAATTCTGCTTCCGAAAGATGGCCGTCCCGGTTGGCATCGGTGCTTTCGAAATCTTCGGGCAGCAAACCCTGCTGCGCTTCTTCGGCGTGGAGGCGTCCGTTCTTGTCGGAGTCGAGTTGGGCGAGAAGGCGTTTGGCGGCGGCCACCGGATTGACTTGGAGGCCGCTGCCCGAATGCGCGTAGCCCGTGCAAGCGCCTTGCGCCTTGGCCCAGCGCAGCACGGGCGTGGTCCAGGTTGGCCAGCCCTGGCTGCCGTTCGCTCCCGGATAAATCTGCTCCTTGAGATTCAACAAGCAAACGTGGCCGAGCGCTTGCGAGCCAAAGCCGCTCACTTCGATGTCGTACTTGAGCACGGTCAATGGCTCGCTCAACTGGTTCGCGGTCGGTTCGAAGAATTGCTTCTGAAAATCGAACGAAGGCCCCCAGGTCAAAAGGCAGCCGACATTCAAACCCTCGCCCTTCACTTGCAGGAACATGTCTTTCGCGAGCACGCCTTCGGACGGCGACGTGTAATGCGCGCAGCCCGCGGCGTGGATGTGATGATCGCCCGCGAAGAACCCATATTCCATGGGATTGACCCACCGCTCCAGGCGCGCGGCCAGTGCCGCGGGGCCTTCGCGCGGGATCACCACCGTCCGTTGAAGCCAGCGATATTCCGGGCCGCGTCCGTAATACATGACGAACTCCCCCGGCGGGAGCAACACCGAGTCGCCGTCCTGCCGGTAGATTTGTTTTTGGAAAAAGAAGTCCGGGGCGAGGCGTTTGGCCTGCGGAGGATAAACATGGCCGGAGCGGTCCAGGAACATGAGGCGGGCCGTTGTGGGCTTCCCGTCGAAATCGCGGATGGACATCTTCACCGGAATCGCCGGCCGGATGTTGAACAACACCGGAACTTCCGCGCGAAAACCCAGGTCTTGCGTGCCTTGCCCGGCGTCAAAACCAATCGTGGCTTCGCGCATTCCCGCTTCGTGGCTGTAGAGCAACGCGAGGGCATACTCGACCTTCAGTCCGCTCAGATTCGGCGTCATCGGCGGGCCTCCGAACATTTCCACCTGCAAAAAGCGATCGGCGCGGCCGGCTAGATTCTCATTTTCGCGGAGTTGCTCCTGCTTTTGCCGCTGCATGCTCAGTTTGGCTACGCCGGCATAGACCGGGCCGGATTGCGGGCTGGAGATTCTGAGCGGATGAGTGGAGGTGCTTTCGTTGAGGACTTTGACCAGCACGGGCGTGTATCCCATCTGCTGCAATCGCGCCGACGCCGGGCCTCGTGAAACTTTCACGCGCACTTCCGGATTCAAAGTCACGACGAACAGCACGTGCGGATCGAGCAGTTCCTGAATCCGCCGCCCATCGCGGGATGGTAGCGCGGGTTCAAGCGCCTTCCTCGTTTCGGCGGCCAGCGGGGCGCCCAGAAAATCCAGCGCCTGCGTCAGCCGTTCCACGTTCGCCGCCAGCGGCTGGCCCTCGACTTCGACCGGGTCTAGCGCAGGCGCGGCGCGGGAAGCGTCCGGTAGCGCGAGAAACACAATGGCACTAAGGGTCTGCTCAAAAA
>Ga0194110_10001925_pt1 | contig 26477 bp, 30 predicted proteins | sample TA2Kig1200mmetaG_FD_146192 | JGI IMG/M metagenome (GOLD analysis project Ga0194110, IMG submission 146192) | Freshwater microbial communities from Lake Tanganyika, Tanzania - TA2015032 Kigoma Deep Cast 1200m | ecosystem: Environmental > Aquatic > Freshwater > Lake | place: Tanzania: Lake...
AAGCACTTTACGAAGCGGTACGTAGGGCTAAGCTTACCAAGCGGATTACATCCCACACCTTCCGCCACAGTTTTGCCACCCATCTTCTTCAAGCCAATTACGATATCCGGACGATCCAGACGCTTCTTGGGCATAGCGATGTAAGAACTACGATGATCTATACTCATTGCGTGCCGAGTAGGACTATAAAAGAGGTAAAAAGTCCGCTTGATTTTTAATTATGAATCGAAATACTTGAAGAAAAGATATGGGTGTACGGAGTCCTCTCGACAAACAATAATAAAAAATTCTCTTGTGAAAATTTAGCTGAACAAATATTTTTTGGTCCATTAGTCTATTTTGGAACTTAGTGTGCTGTCTCACAACTAAGTTTACACATTATGTCATTCCTGCGAAAGCAGAGAACTATCAAGGAAATAGGTTCCCGTTTTCACGGGAAACCCTGGATTCCGCATCAAGTGCGGAATGACACTACAAAAAAATGTACAGAACTGTTAGGAACAATACATTAGAATTTCTGAGATGACGGAATAGCAGTCAATGTTTATTCAATAAGCCCAGTTCCTCTGAATACTTTCTGAACATCTCAAGCCCTCTTTGATGCTCATCTCTAAAATCATAAGATATGCCCTTCCAGTAAAAGATGAGTTCTTCCTCTGAAACGACCAACGAATGGCGGCTTAAAAGTAACAATTTCAATTCCTGAGCAATTTCATTTAAATTGTTCAAGGCGGACTCTTTTGCCATATTGAGGTCATGGACAAATCTTTCAAAGAGTTCTGCCTTCTTTGTAGAGCAGTCTTTCCTTGCAATCCACAATGCAAATACAAATGGAAGACCGGTATTTTCATACCATAAATCTCCGAGATCATAGACATACATACCTGTTATAGTCTTTTTTGCTCTCAGGGCATCATCACCGATCAAAAGACAGGCGGCTTCACCGCTCATTACTAAATCCAACAGTCCGTTTGCTGGCCTTAAGTCACACTCAATCTTGTAAAATTTTTTTAAGATAATATCGAGTAAGGCAACAGAGGTTTCTGACTGTGACGAGGTGAGGATTGTCTTACCGTTCAAGCCTTCTATCGGCCCTCTGCTAAACAGAAATATACTTCTTATAGGTCCTTTTGAACTTATAGAATGGTCTTCAATAATGGTGTACGTGTCCGGGCACCTAAGATATTCAATAGATGAGGATGGGCTAATATCTATCTCTCCATTTCTTAACATCCTGTTGAGGGCAGAAGGAAATCCCTCTATGATTTCATATTCTGAAAGGTTACCTTTCTCCAGCATATAAAATATCGGGAAGAGATTTGTGTATGCAATTTTCCCTATCCTGAGAAGAGGTTTGTTTTTGTCTTGCAACTGTTTATATCCTTTCAATAATACTGATTGTTTTAGAATCTTTTACATTCTTGAGTAGAGAAGCATCTCCATTAATTCTTCCTACGAGATTTACCTCACTTGCAGGAACAGGCTCAGTGCCCTTGCTTATAGGGGTTGGGCCAAAGAATATGCATAGTGCATTTCCAGGCGGCCAGTACCCGATGTCGCCAATCTTCACATCTATCGTTGCAGTTTCATCAAGTGGTTTTTTCACAGGAATCTCAAAATAAAATTCATCACCCCAGATGTTGAATCCTGTCTCTATAGGGAGTGCGTTTGCAATTGACTTTGCACATTCAGAATCAAAGAGTTCTGCCTTCAGTTCAACATTTTTCACTGTTATCTTGATTTGTATTGGCATGACAAGAAGTGTATAAGAAAATGCCTTCTTGTTTCAACCGTATCCTTTCTTTGTTGATTTGACAATAGCAATGCCTTCTGTAAGAATATCTTCTATCTGTGATTAAACACCTTGAAGAGAAGATAATAAAGGGAAGGTATCTTTCAAAAGAGGATGCCTTCTCTCTCAGTGAGGTCTCCGGGTCTCAGATCTTTGACCTGTTTACATCTGCAAACAGAATCAGAAACCATTTCAAAGGGATTAAGGTAAATCTCTGCTCTATTGTCAATGCAAAATCAGGCTTATGCTCTGAGGACTGCTCTTTCTGTGCCCAGTCATCTAAAAGTACAGCAAAGATAGAGGTGTACCCCCTTGTCAGTAAAAAAACAGCCATTCAAAAGGCAAAAGAGGCAAAGAAATCAGGCGCAAAGAGATTTTCTCTTGTAACAAGCGGTAGAAAGGTTTCGGACAGAGAACTCTTTGTTCTTGCAGATATGATTTCTCAGATTAGAAAGATCAGCATTATCCCCTGCGCAAGTCTTGGAATGCTGACAGAAAGAGAGCTTTCAATACTTAAATCAGCAGGACTTGAGCGGTATCATCACAATCTTGAGACTTCTGAAAAATTTTTCCCGCAGATATGTAAAACTCACAATTACACTGATAAATTGAAGACAATACATGCCGTGAAGTCTGTTGGACTTTCAATCTGTTCTGGCGGCGTATTTGGCATGGGAGAGACATGGCAGGATAGAATTGATATGGCGTTTCTGCTCAAAGACCTTGATGTTGACTCTGTCCCGATAAATTTTTTCATACCGATTAAAGGCACAGCGTTAGAAAATAGAGATCTCCTTCGTCCATTTGAGGCACTGAAGATTATAAGCCTCTATAGATTCATTCTCCCCAAAAAAGAGATAAGAATATGCGGGGGGAGAATGCAGGTGCTTGGTGAATTTAATTCTATGGTCTTTTTCTCCGGAGCTGATAGCCTGCTCATCGGAAATTATCTGACCACCTCAGGAAGAAGTTATGAAGATGATTTCAGGCTTATCAAAGCATATGGACTCACTCCATAGATTTCTGCATGCCCTGATAGTGTTTCTCAGTACTTTGCCTATTCCTGTTAAATCTCACTTGGTATCCAGTCCCCATCAGCTTTGTCTCATCTACTTCATTGATCACAATTGATGAAGATAAGGAATTTTTGTGAGAGAGTGTTAAAGATAATGTGATAAAATACCGACAGACTCATGGGATAGAGACTCATTTCTGAAGGAGGGTTGGATGCAGGACATATCGGATATTTATGATGTAATCATAATCGGTGGAGGTCCCGCAGGGCTCACTGCAGGACTCTATACATCAAGGGCACGGCTTAAGAGCCTCCTTATTGAAAAGGGGTTTGCAGGAGGTCTGGTGACAACTATTGAGTGGGTAGAAAACTACCCTGGATTTGACGAGGGAATCTCAGGTGTAGAACTTTCCCAGAGGATGGAACGACAGGCAAAGAAGTTTGGACTTGAGACAGTTCAAGGCTCTGTTAAAGAGATTTACTTGCATGATGAAATAAAACGAATAGTCTTTGAGGAAGGCAATGTATATGAAGCAAAAACGGTAATCCTCGCCACAGGGGCAAATCCGAGACTCCTGAAAGTAGAGGGAGAAGAGAAATATAGAGGCAGAGGTGTCTCGTACTGTGCTACCTGTGACGGAGCGTTTTTCAGAGGCAAGAAGATTGCGGTTGTAGGTGGTGGTAATTCTGCAGTTCAGGAGGCACTATTTCTGGCTAAGTTGGCAGAGGTTGTCTATATAGTGCACAGGAGAGATCAACTCAGGGCAACAAAAATTATTCAGGAGAGGGCATTTATAAATCCGAAGATAACATTTGTCTGGAATTCCCTGGTTGAAAAAATAGAAGGAGACAATACAGTACATACTTTGTTTCTGAAGAATGTGAAGACGGGCGAGGTCTCCAGATTAGATGTTCAGGGTGTTTTCATCTATGTTGGGTATAATCCCAGCACAGGATTTCTTAAGGGCCTTGTAAAACTGGACGAAGATAATTACATCCTTACTGATGAGGATATGTCTACCTCTGTGCCAGGGATTTTTGCAGCAGGCGATGTGAGGGCAAAGCCTCTCAAACAAATAACCACTGCGGTAGGAGATGGTGCAACAGCAGCGGTGTCATCTGAGAAATATATTTCTCAGATGAAAAAGTAAAAGAAAAATTAGGGAACTCATACTATCTCTTTTTATCTATAAGGGTGATGAGTTCAGCAGCATTTTTTGGTGCATTGCCACCTGCGTCATTATTGAAATAAACAAAGATATCTTTTTTCTGCCTCATGTATGCCTTGATACTTTTTGAATCTTCCTTTAATGACGCGGTACTGTATGATGTCGCATAGCTGCCGCCTTCTCCGTGTCTTCTCATATAGACAAAATCAGCAGTCAGCGGCAGTTTATCAAGGAACTCAGGCCAGTCTGCCATACAGAGCGTTGCATTTTCTTTTTCAAGTAAATTAAAAACCTTTCTGGTTATCCATGTTTTGCTCCTGAACTCAAATGTATTTCTCATGTGATATGGTTTCAGTTCCTGGAGAAAGTCTTTCAGACGTTCTACATCAATAGTAAAGGGAGGAGGGAACTGCCACAGGATAACCCCTAATTTTTCTTTTAGCAGTAATGCCCTCGAGAAAAAAGCCTCAATAGGTTCTGCGCAGTCTTTAAGCTTTTTTACATGGGTGATAAACCTGCTTCCCTTCAGTGAAAAGGTGAAGCCTTCAGGTGTAGATAAATACCATTTTGAAAATACCTCTCTCTCAGGGAGCCGGTAAAAAGTGACATTCAGTTCTGTTGTTGAAAACTGCTTACAGTAAAATTCGAGCCAAAGGCTTCGTGAGAGGTTGTCAGGGTAAAAATTCCCTCTCCAGTGATCATAGAGAAAACCGCTGCAACCTATCCTTAAATTCACCACCAAATATTCTATCATATAAGGGGCTGCGAACGCTATACCACCTGACTCTTGACCTATTTCCCCGATTTCTGGTAATTTTTACTGTAAGAGCAAAGGAGAAGACATGGCGATAAATAAAGACCTTCTTGATATACTGGCATGCCCAAAATGCAAAGGCGAAATAACACTTACAGAAAAAGAGGACGGCCTCATATGCAACAATTGCAAGCTTCTCTATCCCATAAGAGATGGCATACCTGTGATGCTGATTGATGAAGCAGTAGCCTATAAACCATAGTGCATTTGGTTCGTAGAATCTACAATTTGTAGGACATAGGATAAAGAAAGAATGGAATATCAGGAATTAGACCCAAGACTGCCTTTAATTCAGAATGCTGACCTTCATGGTAAGGTAGTTCTTGTGAGATTCGACCATAATGTGGTGAAAGGTGGTGTCATCAGAGACCCCTACAGGATAGACCGCACTCTTGGTACGCTTTATAACATTGTAGAGCGTGGCGGCAGACCGATTCTTATGACCCATGTAGGAAGGCCAAGGGACAAAAAGACCGGTGAGATCATCTGCAAGTCAGGAGAATCAGTTGAACCGATCGTTGAATATCTCGAACATAAATTACATACGAAATTTTATGTCCCTAAGTTTGCTATAAACCCTAAGTCTGGAATCCCTGGCATCGATACGTCAATCAACCATGCTATTCGTGAACACAAGGAGAGGAGAATAGGTGGAATATACCTCCCTAACACACGCTGGTTCCAGGGCGAAGAGGCAGAGGGTGAGGTCAGAGAAAAATTTGCCATTCAGCTTGCAGGGCTTGCAGACATTTACATAAATGATGCATTCGGTTCGTGGCAGCCACATGCCTCAACATACGATATCACAAAATATCTTCCCTCTTATGCAGGATTTTTAATGCAGCAGGAGATCATAAATCTGACTTTTGTCATTAATCCGCAGAGGCCATTTGTGGCGGTAGTTGCGGGAGCAAAGTATGACACAAAAATAAAACCGCTCTATGCAATTTATGAAAAAGTGGACTATTTGATCTTAGGTGGCGTGATATATAACACATTTCTCTGTGCAAAATATGGAATTACAATCGAGGGTGTTCAGGAAAAAGATATCATTGCGGCACAAGACCTTGTTGAGAAAGACAGGGCGAATAGAAAGATTATCGAACTTCCCTATGTTGTTGAGTCTGAGACCATAGAAGGCAGGATAGAGGGGAAATACAGGACTATATCCACAAAAGAATTTAAAGAAGGTGAGAAATACGGATATATCCTTGATATAGATCCGGAATCATTTAATGACTTGGGTGTAGGAGAAAGCATTTTGAGCGCAAAAACTATATTTGTGAATGCAGTGATGGGATATACACCACATTTCACTGCAGGTTCAGAGGCACTTGACAGGACTATAGACCAGAATAGAATTGCGATTAAGATGTATGGTGGTGGTGACACGTTACAGGAGTTCAAGAACCTATGCCCCGGACTTTATTTGTCAGTCCTGGACAATACACAGTATTACTTCTTTACCGGTGGTGGGGCTGTCCTGACAGCGATAGAACAGGGTAGCCCTTACGGGCTTAAGCCTGTCCAGGCCCTGATGGGAAAAAGCCAGAGAGGTATATAATCTTTTATTTACCCTTCTTAAGTGGTTTAACTATCTTTTTCTCCTTTTTCTTCTCTTTCTCTACTGGTTCCTCTTCTACTTTTATCGTTATATCCCTTACAAATTCAGCGCATCGCATGTCCCGGCCTGAAAGAGAAAACTTCTTCTGACAGGTTTCCCTCCATGCACATATTGCACATATACTTATTTCTGTTGCACGCATTGGCTCCTCCTGAAGTACCAGCTTAATACCTTCTCGATATTTGCAGCGACACTATCCTTTGCATTTATTATAAATATCTTATCCTCTAACTGGAAGAGTTCTTTTTCTATCCTCATAATCTTTGGAGGATTCACATACCGCACCTTCAACTCTTCATCGAACATGAGTACGATCTTGTCCTTCATCCTCAGTTCTGTATCCACAAAGAAAATACTCATCTCAGGTGATAGATCAGAAACCCTGTCGAAAAAAGCAGATATTTCTTTCTGATATATCTGTTTTGGAGGCGATGATTTTATCTCCATATATGCTATTGACCCATTGACCTTTACAATGAGGTCATAGTCACCACCCACTTTTGGCCTCTTAAATCGTATGCCCCATATTGCCTCTGCAGCAAATTCCTTTTTAAAAATCTCTGCAACAAACCACTCAAGTGTCTCACCAAAACTCTTTATCTTACCTATTGAAAGTTTGAAACCTCCGGATAGTTTTTCAACAAGGCCTGTATTTCTCAAATATTCGATATAATCTTTTGTAACCTCTGACGTTGCATATCGCGTCACATTCTCAAGTCTAAAAAACTTCTGGTGTTTGATTACATCCCGGAGAAACAGGCGAAAAGAATATTTCTTCAGCATCTCATAAAAGTTGTCAATAAATTTATTGTCTGGCAGGAGCAAGTCTTCTGAAGGTTCTTTTTTATAGATTCTGAAACCCCTGCGTTTCAGAAGCACATCAAGAGGTGGGGTAAGTTCTGAAAGGGACTTTCTGAGTCTTCTTATCTCGTCACGAAGGGATGGGGATTCTTTAAAAGTTTTATTTTCAGACATTACCTGTAAATTTAACTGCTATTCTTCGGTGCCTGGGACCATCAAACTCACAGAAAAAGATGGATTGCCATGTACCTAAGAGCAGCTTGCCCTCATCAACTATTACATTTACAGACGTGCCAACAATAGTCGATTTTACATGGGCATCAGCATTACCTTCCCTGTGGAAATAATTCATTTCATATGGGATGAGCCTGCTGAGGGTATTCTGGATATCTCGTTGTACGCTCGGGTCAGCACCTTCATTGATTGTTATTCCTGCAGTTGTATGCGGAACATAAAGATAACAGACAGCATTCGTAATCCCTGCCTCTTTTACAACCTCCTGTATTATTCCGGTAATATCAATAAATTCAATCCTCGACTTGCTCCTCACATTAATGTATCTGACCATTTAAACCCCCATAATAAATAAAAAATTAAAAATGTGAAATTCCTTCATGTTGAATTTTTAGTTATTAGTTTTACAGTTTCCTCAATACTTCTTCATAGAACTTCTTATCAACAGTAAATTCAATAGCTAACGAAACAAGATTTTCTGGAAGATTGAATTCTTTGAGTCTCATTATATCTTTTTCTGTGGTAACAATCCAGTTGGCACCACTCTGTTCCGCACTCTTTTTGATGGTCTCCACATCCTTCACACTATATCTGTAATGGTCTCTGTAAATTTTAAACCCTGTTAATGCAACACCTGCAGCGATGAGGGTCTGCATGAACGATTCCGGATTGCCTATGCCACAGAAACCCAAAAACTTTTTCTCTATTGCCCACTCAAGAGGCAGTATATCTCCTGCGGTTGTTATAAATTTTGAAGGGCGGTGTTCAGCAAAAAATATTGGCACTCTTGAATTATAGAGCTTTATTTCTTCAATCAGACTATCAATTTTTGATTTTTGATTTTTGATTTTTGATTTCTGACTTCTGCTTCCATCCATCCTTGTAAGTACTATAATATCAGCCCTGCTTATAGCACTGAGAGGCTCTCTCAACTGACCGAGTGGAAGCAATCTTCTGTTCCCAAATGGGTTCTTGCCATCTATGAGGAGAATATCTCTATCTCTGAAAAGATTCCAGTGCTGGAAACCGTCATCAAGGATGAAAAGAATTTTAGATTTTAGATTTGAGATTTTAGATTTGAGATTTTGAATTGCAAACATGCCACCCTTATACCTGTCCGGACATTTTATTATCGGCACATCTTTTAATTTTTCAGCCATAAGAATAGGTTCATCACCTGCCTCTTGTTCGCTCACCAGTGGTCCCGCGCCTTTACTTATGAAACATGGGCCTTTTATTTTACCTTTATATCCTCTTGTGAGAATATAAGGTTTAAATCCGCGTTTTTTTGCTTCCTCTGCAATTGCAATCGTAGCAGGGGTTTTGCCTGTTCCACCAACGGTTATATTCCCGATGCTGATTACCTTACAGGGAAGTTTCTTCTGATGCTTTAAGGCATAATGCTTCTTTATTGATAACCCAATGGAGTAGAGATATTCAAGGGGGTTCATAGCCCGTTGTTCCATGCTTTATCTATAGCCCAATCGACGGAATTGAAGATTGTCCCCTTATCCACACAAAAAGCTTATCAAAGAAGCTAAAAAACTTGCAACTTTTAATCAAGTCCAAGATTAACTTTAACAAGAAGTTCTGGCGGGGGAGGTGAGATTCGAACTCACGTAATACAACAGATTAAAAAAGAAAAAATGCTTTATCAGGTAAGATTTAGGTAACATTTTTCAAGAGCTTCTATCTTATCAAACCTGAAGAGGTGCTCAATCAATGGGTCAAGAACTATTCTTATTAAAAGAATCAGAGCTTTTCTTTCTATTCTGGCCTTTCAGAGAACCAGACGGAGACACCAATCAAAAAAGAGTGCGAAATCTGACATCCAGCTTTATCTTGATTTGAAGAGTTTCAAAGGGAGAGGCGAGGAAGCAGCGCAGGCTATATTTGAACAAAGGATAAGGACTAAATGGTAAGCAGAAGCCAATATGGAAAGAGATGACAGGGATATAATCATGCGTCGGGCGTATGAGAAAGTAAATGATCTTCTTGATATCTTCAGGATTTCTTCATGGGAAGAAAAAGTGTCTTTATAAAGGCATAATGTGGACATGTAATTTTATATTGGAGGATAGATGAAAGCACTGATTCCTATGGAAGCGATCGAAAAGAAAATCTATTTAGAGACTGTAGAGGTTCTTATGGTTATAAACTTCTGAGTTTTTCTGACATTTAACAATCTTTTTGCTATAATTGAGTTGATATAATAGAGAAAAGAAAAGGAGGGAATATGAAAAGAATCATATTTATACCACTTATGTTCTCAGTATTGCTCGTTTGCTTGAGCGGTTATGCTATAGCTTTACCACATGGACCTCTACCACCGGGTAAGGTATGGGTTGAAGTTGGAGGGAAATGGTACCGGTTAACGCCCCTCCAGGAGTTGGTCCTTATATCTGGAGGGGTAGTAAATGGATACCGGACACAACACCTCCGCCACCCGGATCCGAATGGGTTCCTGGACACTGGACAGCTAAAAGATGGTCCTGGTCATTGGAAGGCAGTTCCGTCACCAGGCATGGGTGTGAAATGGATTCCAGGCTACTGGCAAAGTGATAAATGGATTCCCGGTCACTGGGACGGAACACCTCCACCAGGAAAACACTGGGTGCCTGGCCATCGTGGGCGAGGTGGAAACTGGGTACCAGGTCATTGGAGATAATTTTCTGCGAGGTGAGCGTAGAGATAAATCAGTATAAAAAATATAGAGAAAAGAGAGAGTAACAATGGCAACTAAAAAGACAGTTTCTAAACCCGCAGCGGGAAAAGGCAGTACAGAGAAAAAAGGAATCAAAAAAGGTGACAAATACACGTGCAGTGTATGTGGTATGGTTGTGTCAGTAGATAAAGTCTGTGGCTGTGTTGATATGTGCGATTTGATTTGTTGCGGTAAACAGATGAAATCGAAAAAGTAATAGATATACCAAATAGAACGATACCCTGATACGTTTCTCTATTTACGTCTCATGTCATCTTTTATGATGAAGGCAGATGTACTCTGGATAGTATTTTAGACCAGAAACTCACAAAGAACATCCTCATCACAGGTCTTTCAGGCGTTGGGAAAACTACGCTCATTAAAAACCTCTCTGAGGAATTAAAAGATTTCCGTCCTGTTGGTTTTTACACCACAGAGATCAGAGAAAAAGGCATCAGAAAAGGATTTGAGCTCATAAGTCTTGATGGGATAAAAGGGATTCTCTCACATGTCGACATTAAAAGTCATTATAAGGTAGGAAAATACAGTGTTAACATCGAAGGCTTCGAAACGTTTCTTGAATCCATTCCATTTTTCAATTCTGCAACCAGTCTCATTATTATTGATGAAATCGGGAAGATGGAATGCTTTTCCAGTAAATTCAGAAAACTCATAAAAGAGATTCTGAATTCTGAGAAGGTGCTTATCGCAACTATCGCCCTTAAAGGAGAGGGATTTATCAGAGAGATAAAGAACAGAAATGATATAAAGTCTTTTGAGATTACTCAAGGTAACAGAGATTATCTATTATTAGTAGAAGTCTTAAAAGTAGTAAAGATATTGTTAGCAAGGAGAGATACGGGATAAAGTTTTTTGGTCAATATGCCGAAAAGAAGAACAGAATACCTTGGGTGGAGAGGTCGAGAGAACTCAGGGATTAAGGGAGCTTGGAGTGCTGGATGTGGTGAGCAGGCCCCACCTACAGGGAATGGGGAAGCCTAAAGCATCCGCCAGGGCACCCACTTAAAATATAGCCTCGAGACGACCCTATCTGAACCCCAAGGTATTACCATTTCTCTTTTTTCTTCCTCGGTTAGGGTTAAATTGGATAGTAACTAATTTATAGTTGTATTTTAAAATCACTCGTGGTACATTAGTTTGTGGGTAAAGTTGAAAAACTTTTAAGACGTTTTTTATCAAAACCAAAGGATTTCACTTATGATGAGATGATAAACCTTTTACGATCCTTTGGTTATGAAGAAGCAAAGACAGGCAAAACATCGGGCTCAAGGGTAGCGTTTATCAATCATAAGACTAAACATATTATTAGGCTTCATAAACCGCATCCAAAACCTGAGCTTAAACAATATCAGTTAAAGGATATTGAAGATGAACTGAGAAGAACGGGGGTAATAAAATGAAAGACGTATTGACATACAAAGATTTTATCGGATCTGTGCATTTCAGTTCAGAGGATAAGGTCTTTCATGGAAAGATAGAAGGAATAACAGACCTTATAACCTTTGAAGGTAAAAGCGTGGAAGAGCTGATAAAAGCATTTCATGAGGCTGTGGATGATTATATCGCTCTTTGCAAAGAGGCGGGCAAGGAGCCTATAAAGTCCTGCAAGGGTAGCTTTAATGTGCGTGTCCCTTCCGAATTACACATAAGAGCAATGAAACAGGCTGCCAAGCTCGGTATTTCGCTTAATCAGCTTGTCCAGAAAGCAATAGAAAAGGCTGTAACCCATCCCTCGGAAATAACTAAAGATATTATTAAGACAAGAACAAGAAAACACACTAAAGAAAAAGAGATACCGATTTACTGGTAAGGGTTTGAAATTACCTGGTGGAGCTGATCCCGACGCATGTCAGGACGACCTTTTGAATTGTAAATGCTCGATTTATAAAGGGGAGGAAAATGGTGGAGCTGATCGGGATCGAACCGACGACCTCTTGAATGCCATTCAAGCGCTCTCCCAACTGAGCTACAGCCCCTTAGACAGTAATTCTATATATATGGAGCTGATCAGGAATGAACTGTCGATCTGTCGATGCGACCGCTCTCCCAACTGAGCTACAGCCCCACAATGTCAACTAACCATTGATAAAATAACACATTATTGATATTCACTGTCAACTTTTGAGATTGGATTGGCGGTTTTTGTAAGGTTAGGTTTTACTATTCATAGAATGCATATCAATAAATTTCTGTAAAATATGGATATTAGGTATGGAGTTGACTGACCCAACTTTGACCCGTCTAAGTTTCCCAGACGAGGGTCTACGAAAATTAATATAAAGATTACCTTCTTTCGTGAACTGACCAGCTAATGAATTAAGCGGTATCCTAAAATATTCTCCCCAGAATTGTTTGCAATAAACCACATTTGAATCAAGATACAATTTATGAAAATTTATTTTCTCATTGTTCCTCAGTTTTTGTTGGAAGTGAGACCATTGCTGTTCAGATATTTGACTCAAAATAAATTTATAAGTTTCAAAAAACTCATTTTTCTTTTCAGCACGCATTTTTAAAAAAGCTGACTGTTTGATATTGATTGTATTATTAGAAAAATCAACTATTGTTAATTCCCACTTTTCTCCTGCTGGATAAATAAAGTTTAGTCTGCCCTTCATCCCACCGATATAGAGACTCTTCACATTACTCCATGCAATATATCTACCCTCTTGGGTTATCCCTTCTTTATGTATAAACCAATTTTTCCCTTCAAATATGACAGCCATAATACCTCAGTAATATTGCAAACATTCCACCTAGCGCTATCATAATCAGATGGAACACATTTTTCAAGACATCCTTCAAGGGCGTTATCCAACACTGCAAGGCTTTAATCTGATGGCTTATTGCAAAGTAGAGGTATCTCAGGAAAGATCAATGTCACGAATGACCCTAATGCTTTATAAGTCTATATAGAGCCACTAAGAGCATCTGGTGTATAATGAAACATGATTAAGCTTAGTACCACATCCTCTTATCCTCTCGCTATTGATGTTGAAATCACGCCTCCTATCGTTTACCTGGATTATTGTGTGATTATTGAACTTAGTAAGAATGATGCGATAGGTCAAAAAGTAAGAGATACTATTTTAGAAAAAAATGGCACGCTGTGCTGGACTTGGGCGCATTTGCTTGAACTTTCTTCTCTGGGATTGGGTAATACCTATTCAACAGCTAAGATTTACTTGGAATCTTTTGGGGCTAACTTCGTGCTTATGGAAATAGATGTAGGAGTTGTTATGCAGAAGGAACAAAAATCAAGGCCATGGAAAGAATATCCTCAAATTGATATGGCGTTCATTCAAGAAACTATCAGAACTTGGGATGGCTTATCTCCAATTAATATTGGGATTATCTTGCAGGAGTTTGAAAATAATCCTTCAAGTGGTGATAGATGGAAAAGAATGCATAAGACTTGGAAGAAAGATATTCAAGCGTTAATTCATAAAGCTCGTAACTATTACAAGAAAAATCCAAAATCCATCAAACAAAATGATCTGTATTTTGTTAATTGTCCATCTTATCCTCCTCATACACAATACATTCACTATAGACTTATGAAGGAATGTATAATCTCTAATGAAACTTTCAATGAATCAGATAGCGTTGATTATCTTCATAGCGTAGTTAGCACTGCCTATACTGATTTTGTTGTTTTAGACAAAAAGTGGGCTCGCAGGCTGAGAAATATCAACTTACCAACCGAAACAGCTAAGATTTTTAGTATTACAGAGATGGACAGTTTCCTAAATGAACTGATAAAATTTCAGTTTAGGCAACCTCATCCAACACCCCCACAGCCTTAACCTTGTGACTTGACGGAAGATGGGCATATCTGAAGGGCATTATTACGGTATAGATTCCTCTACTATGATTATTCCTCTCCCTGCCTTTATCTTCTTTCGATAAGGACTCCCAGTCAATATATGCATTGTCATTGCGAGGTCGTTTCGACCGCGGCAATCTCATTCCATATGGAAGATTGCTTCTCTTCGCTCGTAATAACACCTGTAATTGCTGGATTTGGGATAAACTTTTATTGATAATAGAAAAGCAAGGATTAAAGATGGGACATCTTAATAAATTCATACCTTTTATCATAATGGGGCTGACGTCAATGCTTCTCCAGATAACAGCCCTGCGGCTCCTTCTTTCAACATTCTCAGGGAATGAGCTTGATATAGGGATAACACTCTCCTTCTGGCTCATCTGGGTAGGACTCGGAAGTTACTTAGGAGGGCGTGTACGAATCAAGAATGCATTTACACTTTCTTTTATCTTCATTGCTGTTCTCGCACTGTCTACTGCTCTGATTGTTAAAGCAATAAGACCAGCCCTTTCTTTATATCCTGGTGAAACTGTTTCTCTGTTTTCTACTATTTTCTCAACTGGTATCTCGCTTTTCCCATTGTGTCTTTTTATAGGTATACAATTCCCTTTAGCTGTTTTATATTCAGGCGAGCGTGATGCTGCAGGAAGAGTCTATGGTCTTGAGGCAGTCGGCGCATTTATTGGAGGTATTTTATTTACATTTATTATCTCGGAAAGAATAGATGCCATGGAATTATGTTTATCGCTTGCCTTGATAAACATCTTCATGGCTGCTTATATCTCAAGAAAAAAAATCGTTATCCTCCTTTTTATCATACCGTTATCCTTATATATCGGCTTTCATAAGATCGCACTATCTCTCCCCTGGCATGGAATAGAGCCTTCTCAGACAGTAGAGTCTAAATACGGAGAGATTACCGCTGTTAAAGTCAAAGAACAATCAAGTATCTACATGAACGGCAATCTGGTCTTTACCTATCCAGATCTCCCAACTGAAGAATTAAGGACGCATTTACCGATGGCTCTCCACCCCTCACCATCAAAGATACTTGTTATCGGAGGTTCACCCGGAACCCTGAAAGAGTATCTGAAATATCCTGTGAGTAAAATTGATTTTATAGAAATTGACCCAAAGATGGTCGAGGTCTCTTTAGGGCTTCTTGATGCAGATGAGAGCAGAAATATAACAACAGATCAGAGGGTGAAAATAATTGTTGAGGATGGACGGAGATTCATAAAAAAATTAAAGAAACCTACATACGACCTTATCGTCCTGAGTCTTCCGCAGCCCTCTACAGCGAGCATCAACAGGTTCTATACTTCTAATTTTTTCCTGGAGGCAAAGACTGTGTTACAAGAGGGTGGGATACTGGCGATAACCATACCTCAATCAACAGGGTATATCGGGAGAAGAATGCAGACAGCAAGTGGCGCTATCTTCAATTCGCTCAGGTTGGTATTCAGACATGTTGAAGTAACCGCACAGGAATATGGTGGCCTCTTTGCATCAGATACACCGATAAATACAAACACTACAACTCTTAAAAACAGGTTTATAGAGAGGAACATACATACTAAGCATTTTCATCAATATTTCTTCCGCGATGCCTTTTCTCCACTGAATGTAGATTATGTGAGAAAAAGACTTAGTGATATAAAATTTATCAATACAGACCTTCAACCATCAGCCTATCTTTACAATCTTATGCTTTGGGCAGAGGTTCACGGAGGAAGGGTACTACACTATCTCCTTGAAATCAAGCAATGGCATATCATTTCTCTTTTAATTATTGCTCTTCTATGTATTGCGTTCTTCACATTCAGAAAGAAGAGGCGGGTCATCTACTATTCTATCTTCACCACTGGATTTTCAGGCATTTTATTCACTCTTGCCGTAATCCTTGCATATCAGTCTGTGTACGGCTATATATATGAGATGATGGGGATACTTATCGCAACATTTATGATTGGACTGGGCACAGGTGCATACCTGGTGAGAAAAATTAAAGAGCCTTTAAGGATACTCTTTTACTTAGAAATAATGACCATTGTTCTTGCTCTTGCGTCGCCTCTCTTTTTCAGGGCAGAAACCCTCTTTTATCTATTAAGTTTTTTAGCAGGCACAATAACAGGTGGTCAATTTAGCGTGGCAAATCAATGCATGGGTGAACCCAATGTGGCGGGAAAGCTTTATGGGCTTGACCTCATAGGGTCATTTTTAGGAGCAGTTATCCCCTCGATAATACTCATCCCCTTATTCGGAATTTCTCATGCACTTTTGTTTGTAGTTGGGATAAAAGCAATCTCAGCAGCAATGATTTTGAGTGTGAAATAAATAATGTTCGTAATAAGCATGAGTGACTTTCGCTCCTACGATATTTTTAGACAGTTCTAAGCTCTCTCTGCTACAGCCTCGAAACTCATCCCAAAAGCTTTCGGGATTCAAACAGTCGAGGCTGTGACCGCTCCAATTCACTAAGAACTGTTACCGAAAAATCTCTGATGTCGCTCAAGCCAATCCTATCCTGCTTATCGTTGGATTTAGGAAATAATCTATCGTTAATAAAAATTCTTCACCAGCCTTCCCAATTCCTATGTAAAGTGATGATCATACATATGCTCTGGAGTAAGGAAGAATAGAAGTTTTATAATAAGCTATGGCGAATAAGGTTCAGTGTGAGCTCTGCCCGAATGAATGTGTTCTGGAGAATAATCAACGGAGCAGGTGCAGGGCAAGGATGAATAAGGATGGAGTTCTTTTCAGCCTTGTGTATGGTAAACCCTGTGCAGTTCATGTTGACCCAATAGAGAAAAAACCATTCTCTCACTTTCTCCCCTCAACAACTGCGTTTTCTCTCGCAACTGCAGGATGTGTCCTCAGTTGCAAGTTCTGCCAGAACTGGCAGATATCTCAGGCAAAGCCCGAGGATACAGATACCTATGATTTGCCTCCAGATAGTGTGGTGAGGCAGGCAATTTTTTATAAGTGCAGGTCAATCTCGTATACCTACACAGAGCCAACGGTTTTTTATGAATATATGTATGACACTGCACTCATTGCGAGGAAATACTCTATAAAGAACACGATGCATTCATGTGGCTATATAAAAGAGAAACCCCTCAGGAAATTATCAAAATACATGGACGCTGCAAATATTGATTTAAAGGCATTCACAGAAGATTTTTATGGAAAGATATGCGGAGGGAGTCTCAAGCCGGTGCTCAATTCTCTTGTGGTCTTGAAGGAAGAGGGTGTGTGGCTTGAGATCACCAATCTTGTCATACCAACGCTGAATGATGATATAAAAAATATTAAAGAGATGTGCAGGTGGATCCTGAAGAACCTCGGTCCGGATGTTCCGATACACTTCTCAAGATTTTACCCCAGTTATAAGTTAACGAATTTACCGCCCACACCTCTGGAGACACTTACAGAAGCAAGAAAGGCTGCAATGGATGCGGGCTTAAAATTTGTGTATATCGGAAATATACGACATGAAAGTGAAAGCACATTTTGCCCGAAGTGCAAAAAGATACTCGTAGAGAGGACAGGGTATGTTGTTAAACAGAATAATATATCGAATGGGAAGTGCCGCTTCTGCGGCACTTCAATTGCAGGAGTATGGAGTTAACATGATTATAAATCTAAAGAAAAATGAAAAACCTATGTTATCGCTCAACCCCTCACAAGATATTGCTGATTCTGGTATATTGACAAGAAGGGACTTTCTCGGGTTCTTTTTATTAGGTGGTATGGTGAGCCTCTTCGCTAAAAAGGTTAATGCTGAACAGGAGCCAAAGGAGGCTATGTTCTGGAAAAGATTAGAATGAGTCTTAGAAAAATCTTCCTGACTGCTGTCTGCTTACTCCTGACCTCTTTTCTTATTGAGTGCAGTGGTGAGATAAAAGAGCCATCTGTTGCCGGAACATTCTACCCTGCCCAGAAAGATACGTTAAAAAAGATGGTTGACGACTTTCTCTCAAAGGCATCCAGGAGTAGTTATAGTGGTAAACTCATCGCACTTGTCTCTCCACATGCAGGCTATAAATTCTCAGGGCAGGTTGCCGCATATTCTTATAAACAATTTGAAGGGAGAGACATCAAAACAGTAATACTGATAGGGTCAAGCCATTATAAGAACTTCACCGGTATATCTGTGTATGCAAAAGGAAGCATGAGGACCCCTCTTGGAGATGTGAAGGTTAATGAAAAGATTGCAAGAGATCTTCTCAATGAAAATGCAGATATACGTTTTTATCGGGATGCCTTTGAGAGGGAACATTCACTCGAGGTGCAACTGCCCTTTCTTCAGAAGGTAGTAAAGGATTTTACGATAGTGCCGATTCTTACTGGTACCCTCACAAAGAAATCTTTCGAATATCTGACAGAAAGGCTTATAGAAATACTCCGGGAAGACGAAAAGACAATCATTGTTGCAAGCACAGACCTTTCACACTTTCATGACTATAACACTGCAATGACAATGGACAGAAAGATGATAGATGCGATAGAGAGGATGTCTATCGGAGATATAGAGGGATATTTAATGAGCAGAGATGCTGAGATGTGTGGTGGATATGCGGTCATCATCACTATGGCTGTTGCGAGAGGACTCGGTGCAAACAATGGTCTCCTTTACAAATATGCGAATTCGGGGGACATCACCAATGATAGGGACCGTGTTGTGGGATATGCAGCAATGGGACTTTATAAGACAGCTCTTACCAAAGAAGATAAAAATGAACTTCTCTCTCTCGCAAGAAGAGCAATAGTAGATTATGTCATGAACAAAAAAATCTTAGAGATCGAAATGAAAAACCCACGACTCAAAGCGAATGGCGCGGTCTTTGTGACCATAAAAAAGAATGGCAATTTAAGAGGCTGCATAGGAAACATCCATCCTGTGAAACCTCTTTACCAGGCAGTTATCAGTAATGCGATTTCTGCATCTTCACGTGATCCGAGGTTCCTTCCGATGAATAAAGAAGAACTCAAGGATATGGATATTGAAATCTCCATACTTTCTGCAATCGAGCCATTAAAAGATACACGACGTATAGAGATAGGAACACATGGGCTTTATATTGTAAAAGAACAACGGAGTGGCCTTCTTCTCCCCCAGGTTGCAAAGGAACATGGATGGGACAGAGATATGTTTCTTGAGCAGTTGTGCATGAAAGCAGGACTCCCAAAAGATGCATGGAGAAATGCAAAGCTTTATCGATTTTCTGCTGAAATTATACCGTAATCCGACCTCTCTCAGAATATTAGTAATGAAATAGGGAGGACATGGTATTTGAGCGGTTTTAAATTCTTTCTTTGAAAGAATTTACCTCGGTCTACGACTCGTAGAGAGACCCCGATGTATATCGGGGGATGAGAATGAGCGAAAATGCTATGTCCTCCCTATTTTTCAATCCAATTTTTGACTAACAATCTCTCAACACCCATTTCACTGAGAAAATTCTTTCAAATCAACTAATTAGAAAAATTCTACTTTTCCCTTGACATCCACAATATATTGTGGTTTAATTACTGAAAATTGATTTTATAGCACAAATTGTTGATATTATAACGGGGGTGTAAATGGAGATTTGTAAGGGATTTGAGGATTGGCTTGCATGTTCGAGATGCCCTCATTTGTGCACGAAGATGTGCCCTATTGAGGGAGAAAATGTGATAGAGGAGATGAAAAAACAGATCAGGCTGATGCAGGGACGCAGTGGATATAAAAGCATGTTCATGAAAGGCAAAGGAGAAATGGAGTGACGGAACAAAAATTTTTAAATGTGATTTTACAAGAGGGTTATTATGAAGATGCTTAATAGCTTTTCTCTTACACCAAATGCATTGAAAGTCCTTGAGAAGAGGTATCTGAAAAAGGACGAAGAGGGAAAAGTTGTCGAAACCCCCGAGGAACTTTTCAGACGTGTTGCAAAGGCAATTGCATCTGCAGATATACACTATGGCAAATCAGAGAGAGATGTTCAGAATAGTGAAGAGGAATTCTATAAGATGACGGGGTCTCTTGATTTTCTTCCGAACAGCCCTACACTTATGAACGCAGGAAGAAGGCTCGGACAGCTGAGTGCATGCTTTGTCTTGCCGGTTGAGGACTCAATGGAGTCTATTTTCGATGCGGTAAAAAATACAGCAATCATTCATAAATCAGGTGGTGGCACAGGTTTTAGTTTTTCGAGGTTAAGACCAAACGGAGACATTGTTGGCTCCACAAAGGGTGTCTCCTCAGGACCTGTGTCTTTCATGACTGTCTTTGATACTGCCACAGAGGCGGTGAAGCAGGGCGGAACAAGAAGGGGCGCGAACATTGGCATCCTGCGTGTAGACCACCCCGATATACTCAGCTTTATCACCTGCAAGGATGACAATAAAAAGTTCAATAACTTTAATATCTCCGTAGCTATCACCGATGAGTTCATGCGCGCTGTAGAAGAAGACAAACATTATGACCTCATTAATCCCCGTACAGGAAAAGTCGCAAACTCCCTCAGGGCAAGAGATGTATTCCATCTCATTGTGGAACATGCGTGGAAGAACGGAGAGCCGGGCATTGTCTTTATCGAAAGAGTGAATGAATCAAACCCTACTCCCCGCATAGGACGAATAGAATCAACAAACCCCTGTGGTGAGCAACCCCTTCTTCCTTATGAATCATGTAACCTTGGCTCTATAAATCTCGCACGGATGGTGAAGGCAGAACTTAGAGAAGTGGACTGGAATAAATTGAAAGATATCACATGGAAGGCAGTACGTTTTCTTGACAATGTGATTGATATCAATAAATATCCTATCCAGAAAATTGAGGAGATGACAAAGGCAAACAGAAAGATTGGACTTGGTGTCATGGGATGGGCAGACATGCTTATACAGCTCGGTATCCCTTATAACTCAGAAAGTGCGGTAAAACGTGCAGAGGAGGTAATGGGATTCATCCAGCAGGAAGGCAAAAACGCATCAATTGCGATCGCACAAGAGCGAGGGGTATTCCCAAACTATGAAGAAAGTATCTATGATGGCAAGATAAAGCTCAGGAATGCAACCATCACCACTATTGCGCCAACTGGTACCCTTTCGATAATCGCAAGTTGTTCATCAGGTATAGAACCTCTTTTTGCAGTCTCCTATGTGAAGACCGTGATGGAGGGAACAAAGCTCATCGAAGTAAATCCTTTCTTTGAAAAGTTAGCAAAGGACCGTGGATTCTGGAGCAGAGAGCTTATGGAGAAGATTGCAGATAAAGGATCCATACAGGATTTTGATGAGATACCTGCTGATGTCAAGTCTGTTTTTGTAACAGCCCATGACATCACACCTATGGAACATATTACCATTCAGGCAGCATTCCAGAAATTCGTTGATAATGCTGTTTCAAAGACAGTGAATTTCCCCCACAATGCAACACCAAAAGATGTTGAAGAGGTATATCTCCTCGCATACAAGCTCGGCTGTAAAGGGGTCACCGTTTACAGGGATGGCTCGAGAGATGAACAGGTACTCACAAAAGGCACAAAGGCAGAGCAGCTTACAGAGTCGAGACAAAAGATTGTACCGAGAAAAAGGCCGAATATGATGAAAGGCGCGACACGGTTTATGAAAACAGGCTGTGGAAATCTATATGTGACCATCAACGAAGATGAAGAAGGGCATCTCTTTGAACTCTTCACCTCTATGGGAAAAGCAGGTGGTTGTGCCGCAAGCCAGTCAGAGGCAATTGGGAGACTTGTCTCACTTGCATTCAGGTCTAATATAGAACCAGAGGAGGTCATTAAGCAGTTGAAAGGGATTTCCTGCCACTCACCTGCATGGTATGACGGAGGGAGAATTCTTTCCTGCTCAGATGCCATTGCAAGGTCCCTCGAGAGATACCATGAAAAAGGGAGAAAGGGCAATGGAGACGAACATAAAGTGATAATGCTCATGGGCGCATGTCCTGAATGCGGTGGCGCTATAGAACACGAAGGCGGCTGCGCTGTCTGTCACAATTGCGGGTTTACGAAGTGCGGGTAGAGCTAAGGTTTTGTTGACATTGCAAGGAATAGCCTATTAATCTATGGGAAAGAAGGAATTTCTCAGGCAAATAGAAAGTTTAAAGAGAAGAATCGATGAACATGAGGCAATGATAAATAGAGAAAAGGATAAATACAATCCAGATGAAGGACTCATTAAATATTGGGAGAAAGAAATTCTGGCTTTTAAAAATGCAATAGAAAAAACACAGAAAAGGCTGAGGAGAGGAAAATGAAGACAGTAGAAAAAACAGCATTGAGCAGAACACTCTTGGTGCTTCTAAAAGAACTTTCTGAGGAATGCCAGGACACATTAAAGCTTATTTCGCATCTTGAAATAAAAGATTTAACCGCTGAACAAGTTGCATCGATACTCTCAGAACTTACCGTGTCAGTAACCCACCTCCATGTACACACCGAGAATCTCCAGGATTTAATTAATGACGAGATTGAGCGGTTGTGAAAATTAAGCACTCTGCCATAATTGCGGGTTTACGAAGTGCGGGTAGAAGAATTTGAATAATGACGAAGATATAAAACGGATTATTCATTATTTTAAGGCTCTGGATGAGGTCTCAGCCCTGTATGTTTTCGGGAGTTACCCTAAAGAGAGAAAAACTAAAGAAAGCGATATTGATATTGCAGTACTTATTGATGAATCAAAATTGAAGAAAAAAGACTTTGAACTCCTCAAGAAAAAATACTACGCAGCGTCACCTTCATTTTCGATGCGGCCTGTGGATATAGTAATTTTAAACACAGCTCCGCCTTTTCTTAAATATCAAGTACTGAAAACAGGGAGAGTCCTTTTTGACAGAAATAGAAAGGTAAGAGTCAGGTTTACCGAAAAAGCAATTACCGAGTATCTTGATTTTAAATATATAGAAGATATCTTTTTAAAAGCCATAGCGAATAAATTTAAGAAAAAGTGTAAAACAAGAACACAGTTCAAAAGAATGATAGACGCATATATGAAAGGAAGACTTGAAAAAGCTATTAAAGGAGCATGATTAATTTCTGATGAATTTTTTTTGGTTTAGAGGATAGAGAAGGAATTAAAGAGGACATGATACATGAGGCTGTGCCGTTTGCCACAATTGCGGGTTTACGAAATGCGGATAAGGTATAAAAATGGAATTTATTGTAAGAAGATATTTTTCAGGTTATTGTAGTTATGAAATTGAAGCGGAGAATGAAGATGAGGCATGCTCAAAAGCTATAAATTTACCTATAGATGAAGGTGAAATATTAAGTACCTTGGAGGACTGGAAAGAATGCGATCAAATAGAGCTTGATACAGATGTTTAAAACCAAGAGCAAAAATAAAATAACTTATAATGAATAACAATAGAAACTAAGCACTGAATGCCTTTATCATTAATTAATAGAACGTTAGAAGAAAAATTACTGAATGCCATTATTTCTTATTTTGAACATGAAAATTATAAATTGGGCATTGGTATCCCTAATCACCTCATTGATGAAATATGCAAAATTCTCTTATTTAGAAATGAAGACCCTTCCGAAGGGTTCCCTATATGGCATATAAGTGAAAAAACTGTACTGGACGAATATAGAAAAGAAGAAATCGAGATAATAGATTATCTACACCTCATCTCGACCGAACTGCGGAAACAATTAGGCCAATATTCCACACCGGCAAACATAGTCAGATATATACTCAAATCAGTGGAATATTTTTCTTCTAAAGATATTATTACTAAAAGATTAATAGATCCAGCCTGTGGCTCAGGTGCCTTTTTAGTGGAATCAGTGCGCATTTATCTGAATGCCCTTAAAAAGGCAAAAATACCCATTTACAAATGGTATCCAATGGTCACTTCAGCCATTAGCGGTGTAGATATAGACCCAACGGCATGTTTTTTTACCAGACTAAATCTTGCAATGCTTCTTGCTCCAGCTGTTTTAGAATTTGTAGCAAAAAATGGTATTAAAAAATTAAAACCGTTGTCTGTTTACTGTTTAGATACACTGCAATTGTTTGCCTCAGAAAGAGAGGGTGCTGCATTGCTTTACAACAAGCTAAATTTGCCTCTGGTGAATCAGTTTGATTTTGTTGTGGGTAATCCCCCTTATTTTAAAGTAAAAGGAATAAACGCAGGTTTTAAAAACATTTTCTCAAAATCGATCTATGGTCATCCTAATGCTTATGGTCTTTTTATTCATGCCGGTATCGAGATGCTAAAAAAGGACGGAAGGCTGGGTTTTATAGTTCCCAGGTCCATGCTTTCAGGACTTTATTTTAAGAACCTGAGAGAATTTATAGAAGATAAAACATCGGTGAAGGAAATAGTCTATATTTCTGAGCGAAAGAAGATTTTTGAAAATGTCTTGCACGGAACCATGATTCTATCACTTAAATGGAACAAAGACAGTGAGAAAATGGTTAATATTTCTTTCATTCACTCCCTAAAAGAAATTGAAACACAAAATATTATCAGCGTCGGCAGAGATAAAGTAATTCAGCGTCTTAACGGAACATCCATATGGTTTATCGCTGACTCTCAGGAGATGTATAACATTATTAATCGCATAATCAAGAAACATCCTTTATTATCAAGCAATGAAATCAACTGCAGAGCTAAAACAGGACAGATAGTTTGGAATAGGGTGAAGCCTTTGTTGACCACAAATTCCGGGGATGATACCCTGCCATTGATATGGGCTACAGATGTTGGGAAATTCACTTTTTCCTTTAACAGGATGGGAGTTGCAAGACCTTGTTTTCTGAAGGTCAATTCTGAAACTGAAAACCTTATGGTTAAAGGGGCGAGTATCCTGATTCAACGTGTCACAGCAGATGAACAGCATTCACGTATTGTGGCCTGCATGCCTGAAGGATTCTATAAAAAAGAGCACAATGGTTATTTTGTAGAAAACCATTTGAATATCATACAACTGGTGGCAGGAAAATCTTCTGTTAGTCTTTATTTCATGCTTGGCGTACTGAATTCAGAAATCGTGGAGTTCTTTTTCCGTGCCATGAACGGAAACACACAGGTTTCAGCAACAGAACTAAATCTCCTGCCCATTCCGATTGGTAGATATGAGAGTAAAATCTCAGGTATGGCAGATATGATTCAAAAAACTATCGAAGATAAAAAGAAAAATAAGTTACTTACAGAACTAAACTTATTGGTTGCTAAGGCTTATGGATTAAGCGATAAAGAACTTGAATTTATAAGAAGATCGCTTAGTTACAGGAGACGACGTGACAATTGAAGAAATTAAAGCCGTTATTGGAAAATTAGGGTTTCCAAAGCGATATATTACTGAGCAAACAGCTATCTGTATAATGGCGTTAACTGATAGAAACAGAAGAGAAGGTCTGTTATCAGGGCATAAAAACCTTAGCGAAGGGGCAAGAATTCATGACATCTTAAATTTTGCAAGGGATGTAATAGGTAAAAAAGTTGCAGAAAATACTCGCGAAGCTTACAGAAAGACTTCACTTGCTCCTCTCATGAATTATGGCATAGTGGTCAGGCATCAACTCAGCACTAATGACCCCAATACATATTACCGGCTTCATCCTGTCTTTATTCGTCTATTTTCAGAGGAAAATATTGAAGAACGGAACAGGTTAATAAAGCAACTGCAAAGACAACTGACAAAACTGACGGGACGGAAGGTTCGAAGGGCAATTCAGGGCAAAGAGATTTCTGTTCAAATCGGTGATAAACAAATATTTTCTCTGAGTTCAGGTGAACATAATCTGCTTGAGAAATCTGTTGTTGCAATATTTGGTCAGGCATTTTTAGATAAACCTCAGACGGTTTATCTTGGCGATGCGGCTCCAAGAAAGGGGTATCAGAACCGAACATTGATGAGAAGGTTGAATCTTCCCATTGATACCGCAGCATCTTTACCCGACGTTATTCTTTTTTCAGAGCCTGAATCGTACCTTGTTATCGTTGAGGTTGCGACAAGCAGCGGTCCCATAAACTCAATTCGGCTTGAACAATTGCATAAATTTACAAAAGGGCCAAGAAAGTTGGGATTTAAAGTAAGTTACGTTTCAGCTTTCCCTTCCCGTGCCGTGTTCAGAAGATTTGTTGAAGAAATTGCATGGGGAAGTAGTGTATGGATTGAGAATGAGTCGAATAATATTGTGCATTTTCAACGGCTGAGGAGTATTAAGCCTTGATGAAAAATTCCACGCGGTGGCGCTATAGAGCACGAAGGCGGCTGCGCCGTCTGTCACAATTGCGGATTTACAAAGTGCGGGTAGAGACTTGATACTTGTTGTTTTTAGGAAAAATGAAAGAAAGGGAATGAAAATAATCGTCCCTTTTACCCCTGTTCGACAGTCATAGGTTAACAGAAATGAAATTTCTATGTAAAATCAAATTGTTAGCGTGAAGACAAAAATTTGGCGTGTTACTATGAAATTAACCCTTCAAATCAATCCTGTATAGCTTAG
>Ga0194110_10001927_pt1 | contig 26455 bp, 22 predicted proteins | sample TA2Kig1200mmetaG_FD_146192 | JGI IMG/M metagenome (GOLD analysis project Ga0194110, IMG submission 146192) | Freshwater microbial communities from Lake Tanganyika, Tanzania - TA2015032 Kigoma Deep Cast 1200m | ecosystem: Environmental > Aquatic > Freshwater > Lake | place: Tanzania: Lake...
CGGTGTGGTTGCCTATGGCAATCCAGCCAGGGTGGTCAGACCGGTTGACAGTTTGCCCTGTCCTCTGGGGGCTGTTGATCATCCCTATATCGCAGGTAGGGACGTTCGCACCAGGGAGCGCCTTGGCCTTCCGGTCAATAGCTTTACTCATGAAAGATAAGTTGAGTGGAGGGAGCCGATGAACGTGCCTTTTGTCGATCTGAGAGCTCAGTACCAGTCACTGACCAGCGCGGTACAGCAGGCGATTACCGCTGTCCTCGAGCGCGGTGATTTTATCCTTGGTGAGGAAGTCCGCCTGTTTGAAAAGGAGTTCGCTGCCTATTGCGGAGTGACACAGGCCATTGGTGTGGATTCTGGTACATCTGCTCTGGAGCTAGCGCTGCGCGCCTTCGACATCGGCCCTGGCGACGAGGTCATAACTGCTGCCAACACTTTCATCGCCAGTGCCTTGCCCATCTCCTACACCGGAGCCACACCAGTTCTTGTGGATACAGATCCCCAGACGTACACGATGGATGTCTCTCGGCTAGAAAAGGCGATCACTGCGCGGACGAAGGCGGTCATTCCTGTTCATCTCTACGGTCAGCCGGCTGACATGGACCCAATTATGGAGATCGCCAGGAAATATGGCTTGGTTGTGATCGAGGATGCTTGCCAGGCCCACGGCGCCAAATACAAGGGGAAGCGCGTTGGTTCTTTAGGTCACGCGGCGGCTTTCAGCTTTTACCCGGCCAAGAACCTGGGCGCCTATGGGGATGGCGGGATGGTAGTTACTAACGACCAACACGTGGCCGAATCCCTGCAGATGCTCCGTGACTACGGACAGCGTGAGAAGTATCATCATGAGATGCTGGGCTACAATCACCGGCTCGACACACTCCAGGCGGCCGTGCTGCGGGTCAAATTGCAGCATCTGGATGCGTGGAACGCTGCCCGTCGTCAGCAGGCACAGCTTTATGGCGAGCTCCTTGCCCACAGCCCGGTGGTACCCCCTGCGGAAGCGGATTATGCTGAGTCTGTCTACCATTTGTATGTTATACGGGTCGAACAGCGAGATGCGCTGCGGGCCTACCTGCGCGACAAGGGTATCGCCACGGGAATCCACTATCCCATTCCCATCCACCTGCAACCGGCTTATCGCGATCTCGGCTACAAGAAGGGAAGCTTCTCCGTCACTGAGGAATACGCCGCGCAGGTTCTGTCCCTGCCGATGTACGCTGAACTTACACCAGGCTCGATAGAATACGTAGCCGGGGCCATCAGAGATTTTGTATCGGCAGGTAGAGTTGCGCCGCTTGTCTCGCCACCTGTTGGCTGATGGCTGTACGATGCGTAATTCCGTGAGTCATTCCCTTCGCCGATTTGACAGCGTATTCAGCCTGGCCCCACTCTGCGTTGCCGTGGCGCTGGGGACGGTGTTGGGGCGGTTAGTTCTGGCCATAGCTCCGGCAATGCCCGGCTGGTCAAGATACAAGTTGGTACTCTTTTTGTTGATGGGACTTGTGTACCTTGGCATGCTGGTGATAGGTGACGTTCGTAGAGTCTGGTTAGTGTGCCTCGCTCTTGCCATTCCGCTGAACCTTGCCTTTGCCCCGCTGGGCAAGGAGGTAGCTTACCACGCCGGGGGAGCCTCGGCCGGGGTGACATTGTACCCCTATGATTTTCCCTTGATCGCTCTGCTGGCTTTGTCGTTGTTGGACACTCTGGCTAAGAGAAAGCCTATCCAGTTTTCCATCATAGACGTGGCGGCTATTCTGCTCATTATCTGGACTGCTTTGTCCATCTACAACTCTTCCGATATTCGGTTGAGTGTGTTCGAGCTCCTGAGGGTGACCAAGTTATATCTTCTCGCACGCGTCGTCGCTGGCAATGTCAAAAGGAGACAAGATATGCAGGATGTGCTTATGGCGCTCCTGATCGGGCTGATCCTGCAAAGTGTAATCGCCGCCCTGCAAAATACAATAGGCCTTGATTTGGGCCTGGGTACTTTTACTGTGGGAGAGCTCAATAGGGTCTCAGGCACGGTCGGCTGGCCAAACACTTTTGGCGCTTACGCCGCCACCATACTATCTGTGGGAGTGGCTCTTTGGCTATTCGCTGTAGGAGGAAAATTTGGGATCCTGGTCATGGCGGCGTGCGGGGCAGGGTTTGTCTCCTTGATTCTGTCGTTTTCGCGAGGGGCCTGGACCTCACTGTTGGCCGGTGTGGTTATCATCCTTTTTCTGGGCTGGCGTGCGGCACGCATCAACACCAGAAGCCTGGCCAAGTTAACGGCCATCGCCTTGTCCGCCGCCATGGTCGGCATGCTTTTCGGCAGCTCTATAGTTACACGGCTAACCGAAGTTCACCCCGGTATGGATACGCTTGTTGATCGTATGAAGCTCAATCAAGTTGCCCTAAACATGATCGCTGCCCAGCCACTTTTGGGCGTGGGGATCAACACTTTTGTGGACGTGATGAGACAATACGACACGACGGGGGTGACGTATTATTTCCCCCAACCGGTGCATAATGTGTACCTGCTCGTGGCGGCCGAGACAGGGCTGGTCGGGCTTGGCTTATTCCTACTGCTGATGCTCATTACCTTTCGGGAAGGCGTACAAGCGGCGAAGACCGACGACCGCTTCTTGTCCGCGTGTGCAATTGCTATCTTGAGCGGCCTCGTCGTGCTGGCGGTGAACAACCTGGCAGATGTCCATCTCAGAACAGATGTCTTGTATGCGCTCTTCTGGCTCTTGATCGGCTTGGCTGCCGCTGTCAAAAGAATGACTAGAGCAACTTTTGGGGGGTATGACGAGAACGTTGTAACCCGATCGGAAGTGGGTAGCGGTCATCAGCCCCATAGCTTCCCTTCTGCTAGACAACTTACAGGTGGAGAGGCCACTAGATTATGAAGATAGCGGTGCTCGTCTACAGCCTTGATAGAATCGGAGGGATAGCGAAACACTCTCTCTATGTAGCCCGGGAACTCGCCGCTATGGGGCACCAGGTAAAGGTGTGGGCAGTGGAGTATGAGAAGAAACTATGCTACCCGGAACTCACAAGAGGGCTGGAGATCCAGGCCTTGCGGCCGGCGCCTCCCAAAGCCGCGGCGGGTCAGAGACCCCCTGGAATCAGGATGGCAGCCCACATCTGGTCACTGTGGCAGTTCTATCAGGATCAACGTAGATTATGTTTGGCCATGCCCGGTGGATATGACGTGGTCAATGCGCATGGCAATACGATTAGTTGGGCCGCGGCAGCATATAAGCGCCAGTATGGGACTCCAGTTGTGTGGCTGTGCAACGACTTTTGGCCGGTGGCGAGTCATCGCCACGAAGTGGTTTCCAACGCCTGGGACAAGATCAAGCACTTCGTAAAAGAGGGCCTGTGTTTCCCATTCGATCAATACGACCAAGCTGCTGTCCATGAAATAGACAAGATCGCTGTCCTGAGTGAGCAAGTGAAGTCCCAGATGAAGGAGCACTACGGCGTAAACTCGATTGTAGTCCGCGCCGGCGTTGATAGCTTGCGGTTTGCGCATGGTGATGGTCAGAAGGTAAAAGCGCGCTATCTGGTTCGTGACGGCACGTTTCTTTTGCTGACGGTGTGCGTGCTGATGCCCCGTCGCCGGCTCGAGGATGTTATTCGCGCCATGCGCATGCTGGTAGATGAAGGACGTGATGTCACTTACCTTGTTGTAGGTCGGACATCCGTCAGCCCGGATTATACGCAGTTTGTACAAGCCGAGGTAGCTACCTGCAATCTTGGCGAGCGGGTCCAATTCGTTGGTGAAGTCTCCGAGGACGAACTAGGAGACTACTACCATGCCTGCGATGCTTTTGTATGGGCGGCCGACGAAAACCAGTCCTGGGGGATGGCGGGCATGGAGGCCATGGCCGCAGGCAAGCCCGTCATTGTGTCCAGGGCGAATGGGCTCGCCGAGGCGTTGGAAGACGGCCAAACGGCGCTGTTGATTCCGCCCCGCTCCCCCGAGGCGATTGCGGATGCGGTCAAGAGGCTGATGGGAGATGCAGTGCGGGCCAACTCGGTGGCCAACCAAGGACGGCGCCTTGTGCGCGAACGATACTCCTGGCGCAGGCATGCCGAAGAAATGATGGCCTTGTGCCATGAAGCCACAGGCAAACAGCAGGGCCAGGACGCCCGCGGTGGGGGTTCTTTGTCAGTGCCCATGCCCGGGGACTGTCGGAGATTGTGGAAAGTCTGCCGATGAATGCTATCGCTAAGCTCGCCAGGCACAAGATCGCCAAGAATACGTCGGCCCTGATATCGGCCCAGATAGCCTCACGCGCCTTGAGCATCTTCTATGTCGCCGCTTTGGCCAGATATGTGGGGGCAGAGGGCATCGGCAAGATCTCTACGGCTACTGCCCTTAATGGCCTCTTGGTGCTGGTGGTGGGCCCGGGCCTGAACACCCTGCTGGTTAGAGACGTCGCGGCGGATGCCAAGAACGCAGCAACATACGTCAGCAACATGCTCTTTCTCAGGTGCCTGCTAGGCGTTCCCTTCATTTTGCTCACGGTGGCTATGGCCCAGGAAGGTCGCTATCCAAGCGATACCGTGGCCATCATTCACGCCTACACAGTGGTATATCTGTTTGACGCTCTGGACGGGATCCTGACCTCTGTGTTTCAAGCTTTCGAGCGCATGGAATACGAAGCCGGCAGTCAGATTGTGCGGGACTTGATAAACGTTTCGCTCTCTCTTCTCGCCATCTATTTCCGTCAGTCACTCTTCACTATCGTCTTCATCTCTGTCATAGCGCAGGCCTGCAAGTTGCTATTCCTGATGACTCTCATGTCCGGCCATCTTGTCCGCCCTCGCCTGGCAATCAGTTTCAGAACAAGCAAAACGTTGCTCATCTCGAGCCTCCCCTTTGGAGGCTTGCTTATCCTGCATACGGTACAGGCCCAGTTGGGAACCTTTGTGCTATCTCTCTACCACACCGCGGATACAGTGGGGATCTACTCGGCAGCGTACTCCTTGATTATCATGCTACTGCTTTTGCCAGGCGCGTTCTCCGCAGCCATCTTCCCAGCTTTCTCCAGGCTGTACGTTCAGGCCAGGCATGACCTGCAGCATTTTTACCAAATCTGCTACAAATATCTCCTGGTGGTGGGATTCCCATTAGGTCTGGGAACCATGCTAGTTGGCGACAAGGTCATCTTACTTATCTACGGTGATGAGTTTGCGGGTTCAGCGACCATTTTAAGGATACTAGCGGTTTTCCTGTTCACCGTTGTTGGCTACAGCAATGGCCCTCTGCTCAATGCAGCCGGCAAACAACGGTTCTTCGCCTGGACCCAAGGGCTGGCAGTCTGCGCTAACGGGATACTCTGTCTCTTATTGGTACCGACGTGGGGGCCAGTCGGTGCGGCCATAGCCTTCGTGTTACCTGGGATAGGCACCTTCTTTGTTCACTCCATTGCTTGCCACCGGCTGTTTGGTTTATCTCTGTCATGGTTGACAATGAGCAAAGTTCTCCTGGCAACATTGCTCATGGGTTTGGCCGTTTCTATTGCGCTACAGTCGGGTGTGCCCTGGCCGGTCGTGGTGTTCATCGTCGCCCCAAGTATATATGGGCTAGCAATTCTGCTACTAGGAATCGTGAAGCGCGCAGAGTTACAGGTCCTGGCTGGGGCTCCTCGCTCTAGCTGGATCGTGGAGGAAACAGCTCTGACGTAGCTGTATTAAAGACGGAGGGTTTGTGGATGAGCGTGCGGATATCAGCAGTTGTGTGTACCCACAACCGGGCGGCCTATCTGCGCAAGGCGCTGCAGAGCCTGGTTGATCAGACTCTGCCCCAGGAGCTATACGAGATCATCGTCGTTGACAACGGTTCACAGGACAATACCAAACAAGTGGTCGGCGAGTTCTATGCCATGCCTAATTTGCGCTATTTGTATGAGCCGGTGATCGGCCTTTCACGAGCGCGCAACACAGGGTGGCGCAACGCCCGGGGGGAGTACGTAGCCTATCTGGATGATGATGCGGTCGCCTGTCCATGGTGGCTGGCGAAATTCCTCAACGTTCTCGAGACCTTTGAGCCTAGCCCGGGATCTGTCGGGGGCAAGTGCGAGCCGATTTGGGAGGCACCGAAACCGGACTGGCTCTCAGACAACATGCTCTATGACCTCTCCCTGCTTCATTGGTCTGATGTCCCGATAATCCTAGACGAACGGCAACATTTGGCGGGATGTAACATCGCCTATCCAAGAAAGCTGCTGCAAGCAGTGGGGGGATTTCGAGAAGACCTAGGGCGGCAAGGGAATAATTTGAGGACAAATGAAGAAAACCACCTGCGCCAACAACTGGTCTCGTTGGGACATTGTTCTGTCTATCATCCTGAGATCCTGGTGGGCCATCACGTATCTCCCTCAAAACTGACCAAGAAGTGGTTTAGGGAGAAAGCGTATTGGCAGGGTCTATCCGACTGTTGCGTGCTGAATCCGGACGGCCGTCTCCCCCTTGCCATTCGGGCACGCTTGGCGCTGGCCAGGATCAGTTGGGCGCTACCAAGATTGCTCCTCATGCTCGTAGCAAGCAATTCAGCAAAGCGTTTCAAGCGGCAGTGCCAGGTGATCGAGTCAATGGGTTATGTCGCAGGCTTGTTGGGAGCCCAACCTCGGGAGGTGATCTCATGACAACTGAGGGAGCGCAAATAGGAATCACAAAGGTAGCCGATGTCGCTAATCCAGTGGCAGTCCGCAAGGCAATGTTTGATTTGTTGGAACTGATGCAAAGCTACATCCAAGTTCCCCCAAATGCCCGGGTACTGATCAAGGTCAACCTTTGCCTGCTCCTGGGCTCTGAGACAGGTGCCACGGTCGATCCATATTTGGTAAGATATCTTGTGGAATGGCTGCTGGAGAAACGCGCCGTCAAGGAAATCGTCATTGCTGAGGCTGATGCGACTCACCTCAATGCCGAACTGGCCTTCAGGATTCTGGGCTGGGATCAGGTCTTGGCAGGTGTCCCCAGGACACGATTTCTGAATCTCAGCAGTGATGAACTGGTCAGCGTCGAGCTCGACGGGCTATTCTTCCAACGGCTGGAGATGTCCAAGACTTTTATGGAAGCTGACTACCTCATCTCCTTTGCCAAGCTCAAGACCCACACCCTCCAGTTAATTACTGGCGTGATGAAAAATCAATGGGGAGCCCTGCCTGAGAAGGTGAAAATTGTCTACCATCCCCACCTGGAAAAGGTCATTTGCGATCTGACGAAAGTCCGGCCGCCTGATTTCTGCCTGGTGGACGGATTGATCGCCCACGAAGGCGCCGGGCCGGTGTCCGGAGTGCCGCGGCTGATGGGACTGATCGTGGCGGGTACCGATGCGGTGGCAGTTGACGATGTATGTGCCCGGCTTATGGGAAAGAACCCTCGCCGGGTGCCCTATCTGAACCTGGCATACAGGCATCGTTTGGGTGCCAAGTCTTACACGACTCTGGGGTGCCGGATCGAAGATGTCCAAGAAGATTTCGCCTTTGTGCCCCGCTGGAGGCAGGTCTGGGGGTCATTGAGAGAGCACCTGGTTAAAACATAATGAGGAGTCATCAATGAGTGTGGTACGAATAGGGTTCATCGGACTGGGGGGCATCGCCACCAGGGGCCATATACCGGCCCTCGCATCCTTGCCAGATGTTGTCTTACAAGCCGGCGCCGAAGTCAACCCGGAGCAAGCCGCGCGTACACAACAAAGATTTGGGATTCCGAAAATCTACTCCTCGTATCAGAGGATGATACAAGAAGAGCCGTTGGACGCGGTTTACGTCTGCTTACCCAACTTCCTACACTACGAGGCCTCCTCGGCCGCCTTAGCGCAAGGGCTCCATGTCTATTGTGAGAAACCCATGGGGCTATCCTCGAAGCAAGCATGGGCACTCATGACCGAGGCTGACCGCCGCGGTCTTGTCCTGATGCCCGGCTACAATCTTCGTTTTCATCCACATTTCCACCGTGCCCGTCGACTGATCGAAGAGAAACGCATTGGCAAGATCTTGCAGATTCAGGGAATCGCTGCCAAACCAGGGCCATACATCGGCTGGGATCCCAAGAGCGATTGGTACTTTGACCAGCGCAATTTGGGCGTGCTCTACGATCAGGGGAGTCACCTTCTGGATCTACTCCTGTACGTGGCTGACCTTGACATGGAGAGCGTCTGCGCCGTCTCTCGAACATCGCTTCCCGGGCTGCCAGTCCCAGACAACATCGTAGCAGCTTTCCGGGGCCGTAACGACGTTATCGGCTCGCTGAATCTTGCCTGGGGAGCGCCTGCCAATATGACCATGCTTCAGATCCACGGGACGGCAGGGAGCATCATCGTTTCCGACGGCTATTTCGAGCATCGAACGCCACAGAACGGGGGTAGCGATAGACTGGCCACCTTACTTGACAACATGTGGGAGATAATAAGCCAAACGGGGCGTTCGATCGTCCACCGAAAATCAAGCGAGACGACCTACTTCGAGGCATCCCGCAATTTCATAGAGGCTATCCTGGGCAAAGCAGCCCTCCGGGCCAGCGCGCGAGACAGCGTTAAGATGCATCGTGCGCTTGAAGCAATCGAATATTCCCTTCAGCAGGACGGGTCCACAGAATGGCAGCACGTTGCAGCACTATGAGGGGGGGATTCCACAATCGCCAAAAATGGAGAACTATGGTGGGCAACAATCGCGGGGGCAGGTGTCGCGGCCTGGATATCGAGCGCCGCGTTTCAGGGTAGAAGCATGAAAGTAGCATTCCTTTCATACAATTTCGGAGAGTATTGTATCCAGCTAGCCAGCGCGCTTGCTCAGGAGGCACGAGTCTGCTTGTTGCTTCCTCACCAGCTAGCAGCACCTCATCTGTCCAAGCTGGATCAGGCCGTAAACTTTCAACCCTTCAATCAGCCGAGATTGCGTCAGCCCTGGCAGCAGGGTCGGACGATTTACACCATTCTGCAGTGCATCAGGAATTTCGCTCCAGATGTTATCCATCTGCAAAGCGGGCATTTGTGGTTCAACCTGGCATTACTGTTGTTGGGGCGGTACCCCCTGGTGCTCACGATTCACGATCCCATATACCACGTCGGCGATAGGGAATCGCAGAAGACGCCTCAGTGGATCATGGATCTTGGCTATCGTCGTGCCGATCAAGTCATTGTGCATGGCCAGCAGTTGAAACAAGCGGTTGTTGACCGGTTGCGCATTCCTAGTGCTGGCGTCCACGTCATACCGATGATCGCGCTTGGTGACGACACAGCTCAGAACCACGTCCAGGAGGATGATCGTCTGGTCCTGTTTTTCGGCCGCATCTGGGAATACAAAGGATTGGAGTACCTGATTCGAGCGGAGCCATTGATCACGGCCCAGGTACCCGAGGCGAGGATCGCCATTGCCGGCCAGGGAGAGGACTTCGCCCGTTATCGGGGCATGATGGTTCATCCTGAACGCTTCACTGTCTACAACGAGTACGTTTCGGACGACAAGCGCGCCGAATTGTTCCGGCGCGCGAGTATTGTGGTCCTACCCTACATTGAGGCTTCGCAAAGCGCCGTCATTCCCATCGCCTATACATTCGCCAGGCCAGTGGTCGCCACTACAGTGGGGGGCCTCCCGGAGTTGGTTGCTCACGGGCAGACTGGCTACCTTGTGCCGCCCCGTGATGAAAGAGCGTTGGCAGAGGCCGTTGTGCGCCTGTTACAGGATAAAGCGCTACGCCGCCAACTGGGCGCGAATGGTAAGCGTAAGATTGACACCGAATGTTCTCCTAACGCGGTGGCCCAACAAACGCTTGCCGTCTACCACCGTGCCATTAAATTACGTTCGAAGGAAAGATTTCGCTACGCGGACGCCTATCCGGCGAGATCTACGTAACCGTTACCTCGCGGCTCCTCAAGTGCTATCTGAATCGGAGGCCATCTTAATGAAGCCTATCCGCCTGCTGCATTTGCTGAACACCTTATATGACGCTGCCCTCACCCGGTTGGTGCTGAACCTTGTCCGTGGGCTGGATCAGAAGCGTTACGAACTACATGTCGGATGCCTATTTGGCGACGGATCCCTGGACGACGACCTGCGGAGAGCAGGGGCCAGAGTGGTCAATTTCAAGATGCAGGGATACCAAGACCTAGGAGTGATCAGCCGGGTCTATCGCTACATCCGCTGCCACGACATCCAGGTAGTCCACACCCACATCCTGCGGGCAGACTTGGTGGGCTGGTTGGCCTCTCGTCTCGCCGATAGCCACTACTTGTGTGCCACCAAGCACAATCTAGGATATGTCACTGGTGAAAAGAAACGTGCCGCCCGTAATCTTCTGTATTATGCAAGCCTCTACATGCCGGATGTCGTCATCGCCGTCAGTGAGCGGATGCGTCAGCGTCTGGTCTGCCTGCCGGGCCTGAGCGACGGGCGAGTGGTCACCATCCACAACGGTATTGACGCCGACCATTATTTCAGGCCTGAAGTGCGAGCCGCCTGTCGGCAGGAGTTGGGCATCTCTGACGAGATAGACCTGATCGGCTATACAGGGCGGCTCGAGGTTGGCAAAGGTCTCGAACCACTGGTCCAAGCGATGCCTGCTATCCTGCAAGCACGTCCTCACGCCCGGCTGCTGCTAGTGGGCGATGGGCCGTTGCGTGAGGCGCTGATAGGCCTGGCGCATGGCATCGGCGTTGCCTCAGCAGTAATCTGCACCGGCTTCCGAACCGACGTGCCCCGATTGCTGGCGGCCATGGACCTCTTCGTGCTCGCTTCACTAGCTGAAGGATTGCCCTTAAGCTTGCTCGAAGCTATGGCCGCCGGCAAGCCAGTCGTGGCCACTCCCGTTGGGGGAGTTGTGGAACTGATCGAGAATGAAGTCACCGGGCTTCTGGTCCCGCCGAGCGACCCGGCAGCGCTAGGTATGGCCATCCTGCGGCTGCTGGAAGACAAAAGCCTAGCTGAGCAGGTTAGACGTCAGGCCCGCTTCCACGTAGCAGACCGTTTCAGCTTGCCGCGCATGGTCCAAGCCTACGATGCATTGTACCAGCGCTGGCTGAGTTAGATTCCCGCCTGGGCTTTGTCTGAACCGGCTTCAGCCAGGCGAGATGTTAAGAAAACACGGATGACAAACTAACATAAAGTTGGAGGTATATATGCGAGTAGCGATCATAGGTTGTGGACAGATCTCACGCGTGCACATCAGTGCCCTTCAGGAGATCCAGGGACTTGAGATCGTCGCGGTCTGTGACCGGGATCAGTGGCGCGCCCGAGAGATCGCCGATCTGGCTGGGAGTGCCAAGGCGTACAGCGACTTAGCAACCTTACTCCAGGAAGAGCATCCTGATGCTGTCCATGTTCTTACGCCTCCCGAAACGCATGCGGAGCTGGCGATCCAGGCTATGGAAGCCGGCTGCCACGTTCTTGTCGAGAAACCGATGGCCCTTAGCCTGCAAAAGGCTGACAGCATGATCGCCGCCGCTCGACAGAATCAGGTCACGCTATGTACCAACCACAACTACCTTTTCAACCCCTCCATCATGAAGGCTAGACAGTTGGTAGAGAGCGGGGCTATCGGTCAGGTCGTCTATGTTAACAGCTACTATGGCCTCTCTGGCGAGGGGAATGCAGATGCTGGCAGCGCCAGTCGCTCCCACTGGTCATGGCGCCTACCTGGTGGTGCTTTCACCGACTTTTTGCCCCATCTTATCTATCTTCAGTTGGCGTTCCTGAAAAAGGTAAACTCGGTCGCCGGGGTGACTGTAGTGCAGGAAGATAAAGAAGCAGAACCGGCAACCGAACTGACTGCCTTGCTCCAGGCAGCCAACGCCTCCGGCACCATGGCGATCTCGATGCGAACCAAGCCTTATGCCAAGTTTGTGGATATCTATGGCACCAAGGGGATCATTCACGCCGATTTGGTCAGGGAGGTTTGTACCATTCACAGACACATGGCCCTGCCGCGCATGCTATCTAAGTTGACCTATAACCTGGAAGACAGTGTACAGCTCGCCTCCGGAACGGCGATGAACATGGCCAACGTGGCTCTGGGCAGGCTCAAGAACTATCCCGGCCTGCACAGGCTGGTTGGCGAGTTCTATGCCAGCCTACAGAATGACCGAGAGCCCCCTGTGCCAGCCGAAGAGGGCCGGAAAATGGTCGAAGTGCTGGAGATGGTATGGGCGAAATCTCAGGCCCAGCCTTCTCGTATGGCCACCACTGTTTCGACGAGTGCGCCTATGAATCCGAAGACCGACGCCGAGCGAACCGTGGCCAAGAAAGGACTGCCGGGTAAGGTTCTGGTCACCGGTGCCACCGGTTTCCTGGGGCACCGTTTGGTGGCCGCGCTCTCGAGGTGCAACGTGGACGTCGTGGCCCTGGTACGCGATAAGAGCCGGGTCTCCTTGGACCTCGAGCGTCAAGCCAAGCTCGTCTGCGGCGATGTGCGCGATCCGGCCTCACTTAAGGCTGCTTTGCAAGACGTGGCTGTCGTCTATCACTGTGCCGCCATAGCTACTAACAAGGCGTCCTGGTCGGCTCATTATGAGACCAATGTACGCGGCACGGAGACATTGCTCCAAGAAGCCCTGGAGGCTGGCGTACAGCGGGTGCTCCATGTAAGCTCAGTGGTTGTATATGGTCTAGATCAACCTCCACACAATGGGCTCATTGACGAGTCGGCTCCCTACGCCCAGAACCCAGACAAATGGGCGCATTACATGCGCTCCAAGATCGAGGCTGACAAGTTGGCCTTCAGATATTGGCGCGAGGCCAAACTACCGGTAACAGTTCTCCGCCCGGGGATTCTATACGGGCCGAGGGGGGGCCGGCCCATCGGCCGCGGACTCGGCCAACTGGGCTCGGTGTGCCTGATGATCGGCAGCGGCCGCAACCTGCTGCCGTACACCTATGTGGACAATGCTGTTGACTGCCTCCTCCTGGCGGCCATTTCTCCAGAAGCGACCGGCCAGGCCTATAATGTCGTAGATGAGCCCCAAGTCAGTGAACTTGACGTTATCTTGCAGAGAAGGGAAATCACAGGCGAACGGTCAATACTGGTGCCGTTGCCGCCCTCCTTGCTCTGTGTCATGGCTCGCCTTCTGGAATGGAAGAACAGCCTCAGCCGCTGTCAGGTGCCTCCCAAAGCTACGCGCTATGTCATCCGTAGCGCTTGTGCGGATATCCACTACGACACTCGCAAAGCCAGACAGCAGTTAGGCTGGCAACCGGCGGTCACCTTGGAGGAAGGGCTGCGCAGAACACTTGATGGCTAGCAGGCCAACCCCTTGTGTGTCATGTAGATCCTCAATAGCGATATCGGAGGTGTGTATGAAGGCATCTGTGGGCAATCGTGTGCTCATGCTGTTGGAGAAGGGCCCCTATCCGGAGGACTGCCGGGTACACCGGGAGGCCAGAGCGCTGGCGGCCGCTGGCTATCAGGTCTCAGTAATCTGCCCTGCGGCCCGCGGACAAGCCTGGCGTGAATTGCTGGATGGCGTGCGTGTCTACCGGTTCCCGGCACCACCGGCCGCGAACAGCCTCCTGGGTTATCTCTGGGAGTACGGCTACTCCATGGCGGCAACGTTCGTCCTCTCCTTGCTCGTCTTCTGGCGTGAGGGCCTTGACGTTGTACACGCTCACAACCTACCAGATACTTTTGTCTTTATCGCCGCATTCTACAAGTTGCTCGGCAAACGTTTTGTTTATGACCACCACGACTTGGGCCCCGAGATGTACCATGCTCGTTTTCTGGGCAACGGCAATCGTCTGGCCTACCACGCGCTGGTCTGGCTGGAGAAACTCTCCTGCCAGTTCGCTGATCAGGTGATTGCCGTGAATCAATCGTACAAGACAGTGGAGATGCAGCGCGGCCATGTGCCAGAGAATCGCATCACGATTGTGCGCAACGCGCCCGACCTGAACCGCCTGCGACCGACGGAGGCCGACCTGGACCTACGACAGAAGGGAAAAGCGATCATCGTCTATGTTGGGGTGATGGGATTTCAGGATGGTGTGGACCACCTGCTGAAGGCCCTCCAGCATCTGCTCTACGATCTGGGCAGGACCGACCTTCTCTGCGTCCTGGTAGGCGCTGGACAGGCTTTGCCCAGTCTAAAATCATTGACCGCACAACTGGGCCTCGCCGACTATGTGTTGTTCACTGGCTGGGTGGAATACACGGAGGTCGCCCGCTACCTCAGCGCGGCAGACATTTGTGTAGCACCTGAACCGTCCAACCCCTATAACGATCGCTCTACCATGGAGAAAATAATGGAGTACATGGCATTGGGTAAGCCGATTGTGGCCTTTGACCTGCCTGAGCACCGGGTTACGGCCCAAGATGCGGCTGTGTATGCTCGCCCCAATGACGAGCTTGACTTCGCGCAGCAAATCGCCGCGCTGATGGATGACCCGGAGCGGCGTCAGAAGATGGGACAAACAGGAAAGCAACGGATAGAAATGGAACTTGCCTGGTCACACCAAGAGAAGCATCTGCTCGAGGCCTACCAAGCCCTAGCGTGAGGAAGTCAGCCGATAAGGCTGCGGATCTACATGCAATACGGTTCAGATAAGACAGCGGAGGCGGCTCCCACGCCGCCGGGCATGGGAGCCCGGCCCGCTAACTGAACCGTATTGGATCTACATGACTATTCCAAACAACCAGCAATGGGGACGACCTGGCCACGCCCAGGATCTGGACGCTGCCGTGAATGTCGGCTACCAGGTGCGGGTATCTCACGAAACTGAGGACCCAGACTGGGATGCTTTTCTGGCCCAGACTCCCGGCGGCCACCACGTGCAGACCACTCTGTGGGCTCAAGTGAAAGCTTTGCTCGGCTGGCAGGCGGCGCGCGTCGTGGTCACACAAGGCGCACAGATCGTGGCCGGAGCGCAAATGTTGTTGCGTCCGCTACCGTTTGTCGGTGCCATTGGCTATGTGCCCAAAGGACCACTGTTCGCTTTAGAGGATCCTCTGTTAGCCAAACTGGTCATCAGTAAACTGCACCAGGTTGCCAAGGCTTACCGCAGCCAGTATCTCGTCGTGCAGCCGCCGGGCAACGGCCAGGCGCTAGCCGACCAGTTGTCTCACTGGGGCTTCAAGCCGGGTTGGAACGAGGTAGCCCCGACTGCCACGGTCGTGATTGATCTGACCAAGAATCTCGACGCCATTCTGGCTCAGATGAAACCAGAAACCCGTCGTAATATCCGTCGCGGCCAGCGCAGGGGTATCACGGTGCGAGAAGGAACAGAGCGTGATCTGCCTACCTTCTATCGCTTATATGTAGCAACCAGCCAGCGGCAGAAGTTCTCCCCATACCCTGAGGAGTACTTTTCCGAGATGTGGCGCTTGCTTGATCCCCACGGATATGTCAAGCTGTTCCTGACTGAATACGAGGGTGAGGCTGTATCGGCTCTCTGGGTGGCCCCATTCGGGGACACAGTGCTCACCAGGAAAATTGGCTGGTCTGGTTGCCACGGAAGTCTTCACCCCAATGAATTGCTTTACTGGACAGCACTCCAGTGGGCTAAGTCTCAGGGCTACCGCTACTATGATTTGGAAGGTATTGATCAAAGAGCCGCCAGGGCGATCGTGCATGGTGAACCATGCCCCGACTCGCTGCTGCAGTCGGCGACTCGTTTTAAGCTCGGCTTTGGCGGACAGGTGACTTTCTTCCCCGGAGCGTACGACTACGTCTACAACCCATTCCTGCGTTGGGCCTACAACACGGTTTTCCCCAAGATTGCGAGTTGGCCAGTGATGACGAAGGCGCTGAACCGTCTTCGTCCACGCTGAGAGTGCTAAACCATGAAACCAGAAAAGCCGGGTTTTTGGCTGTGAAAAGTAGCTTCCGCTTTTTGCAGGAAATTCCCGCTTAGGCAGCGGAAAAACCCGGCTTTTTGCCCTCGCAAGCGGAAGATACTTTTTTGCCCGATTTCTGGTTTCATGTAAACGGAAATTCCCCAAGAGCCGGGAAGGCGATGCCCATGGATAAAAGAAGCTTTGAAGTACCTAGCAGCCTGTCGGAGAGGTAGCTGGCCGGGCTCCCACGCCCGGCAAATCGCAGTGAAACGTGCTGATCCGGCGGCGTGGGAGCCGCCTCTGCTGGGTTCTCCGACAGGCTGCTAGGCGTGAAGTAGAGGATGGTAATGCTTGAATCTAACAAGCATGTGCTCGTGGACCCAGCGGATGAGCGTTGGATAGCCTTTACGGCAGCAACGCCCCAAGCCAATATTTTTCATCATCCCACGTGGGCAAATCTATTGACTGAGTGCTACGGCTACCGCCCTTTCGTCGTCGCCGTGGGCGATGCCGGGGGCAGGATTTGTGCCGGCCTTCCCATGATGGAAGTCAATAGTCGCTTGACTGGGCGACGTTGGGTGTCACTACCATTTACCGACCATTGCGCTCCCTTGTGTTGTGATGCCGAATCTTTTAGTCGGCTCATCGCTAGGTTAGCTGATTTATCTGCCGATGCCAGGACCCCCAACATTGAATTGCGTTGGGGGTTGCCAACCCATCCAGTCCTCCAGTCGTACTCTCATCATGTATTGCATACTATCAAACTTGGTCGGGACAGCGAGTCGGTGGCCAGTCGCTTTCACCACACGCATAGACGGAACATTGAAATTGCCAAGAAGAAAGGGGTGCGCATTGAATGGGGACAAAAGCGCGAGCACCTAGAGGTATTTTACCGCCTCCACCTTGCCACCAGGCGCCGACAGGGCATCCCTGTTCAACCATGGAGGTTCTTCGACTTACTTGGCAGGGCCATTATTGAACGAGGATTAGGTTTCGTCTTGCTGGCTTACAAGGACGATGAATGTTTAGCGGCGGGAGTTTTTTTGCATTGGCAACAGACGCTTACCTATAAATACGGGGCCTCTAGCACAGACGGCCTGAGCCTGCGGCCCAATAACCTGCTCTTTTGGACGGCCATCAGTTGGGGTTGTGAGAACGGCTATACATTGTTTGACATGGGCAGAACTGATATGGCCAATACCGGCTTGCGGGAGTTCAAGAGCAGATGGGGAGCTGAGGAAGTGCCACTCCTTTATTCCACACTGTCCGCTGCACCTCCACAGCCCATGACTGGCAAGCTGATGCGCGTCCTGCAGACCGTAATCCGGAATTCCCCGGTTTTGGTCTGTAGGGCAGCAGGTGAATTGCTGTACAGGCATTTCGGATAACATGAAACCAGAAATCGGGCAAAAAAGTATCTTCCGCTTGCGAGGGCAAAAAGCCGGGTTTTTCCGCTGCCTAAGCGGGAATTTCCTGCAAAAAGCGGAAGTTACTTTATCATAGCCAAAAACCCGGCTTTTCTGGTTTCATGGATAATGTAGTGAGGAGGGATAGAGCTATTATGCCGCGTCGAGTTTTGGTAATCCTGATCGTGTTCAGCGTGGTCATCGGCCTGGGCCTTTTAAGTTGTGGCCAGTCTCCCGCGTTGGGGTCACCAACGAGTACCCCAACGCCACAACTGCCGCAACTGAAGGAGAAGGCTATGACAAATGTAGTCGCGGCTAAGGCCGTTGTGGTGCCCTACAAGGAGGCCAAGCTGAGTTTCCAGGCTGCGGGCCGCGTGCTGAAAGTCCTGGTGGCCGAAGGCCAGGCGGTGACTGCCGGCCAGGAACTGGCCAGACTGGAGACACGCGACCTGGAGCAGGCGGGCCGCCGCGCCGAGGCCGGACTGAAAGCAGCGCAGGCGCAACTGGCCAAAGCTCAAGCCGGCGCCCGCCCCGAGGAGGTGGCGTTGGCCGAGGCAGCAGTGGCCATTGCGCAGGGCAATCTGGCCGCGGCCCAGGCGACGCTGAGCACTGTTCAGGCTAACCTGAACAAGCTTCTGACCGGCCCTACTGAGCGTGACCTGCAGATCGCCGCGAAGCAGGTGGAACTGGCCAAGAATGAGCTGTGGGGGCTGCAGAAGCAGCGGGATGTCTCCACGGGGGGCGCGAGCGAAGGCCAGGTGGCCGCCGCTGAGTCACGGGTGGCGATTGCCCAGTTGCAGCTTGAGCAGTTGAAGGCCGGTGCTCGGGCCGAGGACATTGCGATGGCCAGAGCCCAGGTGGCTCAGGCGCAGGCTGGCGTCCAGACTGCTGAGGCGCAGGTAAGGCAGGCACAGGCCCAGCTAGATCTGGTCAAAGCGGGAAGCCGGGCGGAGGACATTGCAGCGGCCGAAGCTGCAGTGGCCCAGGCGGAAGCGGCTTTAGCCGAGGCCAAGAATGCGCTGGAGGACGCCGTACTCAAGGCCCCCTTTGACGGCACGATTGGCGCCATCCTGATTAATGAGGGTGAACGGGCCTCACCCCAGGTGCCGGTGATCGCTCTGGGCGATCTGACCCGGCTGCGTGTTCAGACCGAAGACTTGGGCGAGGTAGATGTCAGCCAGGTGAGCTTGGATCAGGAGGCTACCATTACAGTTGATGCCCTGGCGGGCAAGAAATTCCAGGGCAAGGTAGTGCGCATCGCCCCTGTGGCCAGCGAGCGCCGCGGGGACAAGGTGTATACCGTGACCGTAGACTTGGCTCCAGGATCCGAGACGGGGTTGCGTTGGGGGATGAGCGCCTTCGTCCAGATTAAGGCGCGTTAGAGCGTGTCTTAGAGTTCCATAATGGCTGGCCTGGCAAGGGCCTGAATATGTCCGTAGGAAGAATCCGCCATATAATAGCGTGTTTGATGTCATGGGTTCAAGATAAACCACAGGAGTAGAAATTCATGATCAGGAAAGCAAGTAAATCCCAACAGCGCTCCAGGAATTCAAGCCTTCGCTATGGACTTGAAGAGTTGAAGTTCTTGCGATCCTGGAATGACCTGAAAAACCTCTACCGAAAAATGGTATATTTGATACCACGGACAATGGGAGCTCTTGATCGGGCCAAGACAGTACCACCTAGCCTGCAGATCGAGCCAACCAATAATTGTAATGCCCGGTGCATTTGTTGTTCCACAGCGAGAAGCTCAAGGCTGAGAGGCTACATGGATTTCGATTTGTTCCGGAGAATCATTGATGAGGCAGCACAGGTCGGAGTGCAGAGGGTTCATCTATATCTTCATGGCGAACCTCTACTTCATCCTCAAATCGTCGAAATGATCAGCTACATCAAGTTAAGGAATCTCGCTGTCAACTTGACGACCAACGGAATGCTGCTAGACAAAGAGAAGGCTGAAGCCATCCTTCACTCTAGCGTCAACAGCGCTGATCATGTAATATTCTCGATTCTCGGGTGCTCCAGGGAAGTCCATGAAAGCATCATGACAAAAGTGAACCATGATAAAGTAGTAGCAAACATTTCTTCCTTCATGGAATTACGGACAAGACTCGGAGTGAACGGCCCAGTTATTGAAACCATGTTTTACACGATGCCCGAGAACGAACATGAGGAAGAAAAGTATTCAAAATACTGGCGCGGGAAAGTAGACCACGCCAGACTAGGAGGCAGAATATCAGAAGCCTTTGCCAGATACAAAGGAAGCACCATCACGCCCAGAAAGCAAACATGTAAGAATCTATGGGAAAGAATGACAATCTTCTGGAATGGGGATGTTACTCTGTGCTGCCAAGATGTTGATGGGGACTGGCTCTTGGGGAACTTGAAGAATAATTCCATAAGGGAAATCTGGAACTGTGAACAGCTACTGTCTGTCAGGAAGATACATAGGGAAAGACGGTTTCCAGAATTTCCTTTCTGCTACAATTGCGACATGTAAGATGTCGTTATTTTGTGAGGAACTCTTATGAGAAGAACATTGATGCCCTACCCCACGATTCTTTTCGGCCTGGTTTTTGGGGTTGGATTGCTAGCCATCTGCCAAAAGCAAGCAGAATATAGAGACGTGCCACCCGTCTCTATCACGGAACTGGGCCAGACAACAGTGATTTCTCCCACTCAGGTTGTTTGGGAGATGCTGGGACAAGTCAACCAGGACAGAGCCCTGAACGATCTCCGCCAGCTTACTGGTGAAGAGCCAATCTGTGCTGGCGGTGGATGCTACACGATTACTAACCGGCTAACCGGTAGTGACGGGCTCCATTGGGCAATGGATTACCTTGCCCAAGATCTTGTCCGCCTGGGTTACTCGGTTGAATTTCAGCATTGGTCCCTTTCTGGCCACTCTGATCGTAACCTGATTGCCAGGAAAGCGGGAGTGTTTTCTCCAACCGAGGAGGTCTACTTTGTCGCTCACGTGGATGGAGTCAAGACGGGCGCGGGAGAGCGATTCCCTGCCGCTGACGATAATGCCAGCGGCGCAGTTGATAATCTGGAGCTGGCAAGAATTCTCAGCAGCCATTCCTTTAGCCGTACGGTGGTTCTGCTTTTCTCTACGGGAGAGGAGCAAGGCGCGCTCGGCGCCCGGAGTTATATCAATCAGCTCTCGCCGCAAGAACTAGGCTCTATCCAGTATGTCGTAGACGTTGACATGGTTGGTTATGATGCCAACCATGACGGGGTGATGGAACTGTGGCACGCAAATCATTCGCCATCCCTGGCTTTAACTCAAATGATGAGCGAAACAATCAGGGCTTATCAACTTGACCTGGCACCCAGGTTCGTTGTCGGCTGTGGCTGAGGAGATGAGGTTCCCTTCCGTGAGAAGGGAATACCCACCGCCCTTCAGATCGAGAACTACCAAAGTGAACGTAATCCGTACTACCACACCTCACAGGACAATGTTGCTCACATGAATCTTGGCTACTGGCTAGAGCAAATGAAGGCAACGACGGCTATCGCTGCTCATCTGGCTGTTCCAATAACATTCAAAGTCTACTTACCAGTGATCATGAGAGCCTATTGACTGAGTTGCTGACAAAATGCAGTCACTTCTAGGTCTCCAGAGGCAAGCACAGACGACAGTCGAGATCGCGTAAGCGCGATCATAGGAAGGAGAAAAGTATGAACAAAGTGATAGACAGAGGAGCTACGATGGTGCACTTGCTGAGAGCAGGAGGCTTTAGAGTGGTCTTTAGCGAAATGCGAAAATGGCTATACTCAAATACCACTTTCCTCGTGCTCTGTCGAGACCTAACCCTGCCATTCGACGCTCCGCCTGCAAAGATACCCTTGACAATCCGGCCACTCGAAGATGGCGACATTTCAAACCTCTTCAATGTGAATGCACTGGGCATCACGAGCGAAGGATTCTATTATCGAGCAAATAGGCTGTATTTACTCAAAGCGGGTATTGGGACTTGCTATGTGGCCGTCGCCTCGGACAACACGCCCTGCTACATGGAGTGGCTCTTCACTTCTCGCGACAACGAAAAGATCGCCGTCTACTTCCAGGGCCTTTTTGCTGCTCTTGCTCCGGATGAGGCTCAGCTTGAGGGTACGTTCACAATCGAGGAGTTCAGGGGGCAGCATGTTATGCCATATGCGGAGTGCCAGATTGCCCAGGTTGCGAAGGAGTGCGGCATCCGCAGGTTAATTAGCTACGTTAACGTCAGAAATAAGCCAGCCCTCAAGGGGGCCCAAAGGGCCGGTTTCGCGCCTTACCTGCTGCGAACCGACGAGTGGCGCTTGTTCCGCCGGCACTGCACATCTACGCCGTTGCCCACCGGGACGCCTTATCCTTTCGATGTTGAGCCATCAACAGAAAAGAACCAGCGAGAGAACTTGGCCAACCGCTGATGAGAGAGTAAATGTGGTGAGTTCTCACCACAAAATCAGCATAATGGAGGGATCATCATGGAAACAAAAGCGTTGCTGTCTGAGTGTCAGGTTCACTGCCTGGAGCAGATGTCGGAGCCGCTGGGAAGAGTTGAGGTCGTGTGGCAGCTTCGCCACCGCCTCAAGCGAATCATCAAGAGGCGCTTGACCTATATTCTCAACTGGTTCTCCGAGGTCGCAGGCAGCCGAGGCGCAGCAGCCGCTCTGGGAGTGAACATTGCAGCCAAAGGGTTGCAGGCCGGAGATCGGGTCCGCGTGAGATCGAGGGAGGAAATACGGGCTACCCTCAATCGCTGGAACGGGCTCAATGGTACCACCTTCACGGAGGAGATGTGGCCTTACTGTGACACGACCCAGCGCGTTCTGAAGCGGGTTGATAGATTCCTCGATGAGCGCGACTATCGCCTGAAGAAATGCAGGGGCATAGTCCTTCTAGAGGGAGTCATCTGTGAGGGCCCTAAAGACTTCGGCCGTTGTGACCGCTCCTGCTACTTCTTCTGGCGAGAAGAATGGCTGCAGAAGCTTGATTGACCGCAAGGCTGCTGTCATGAATACCGATTACGAGGTCAAGACCTCAGATGAAATTCAGGACCACGAATGGGATGCTTTCGTGGCGAGGGTCCCTGGAGGACATCACGTGCAGACCAGCTTGTGGGGCCAGGTAAAGGCCCTGCTTGGCTGGCGCGTAGCGCGCGTCGTCGTAACCCGCCAAGGGCGCATCATGGCCGGGGCTCAATTGCTCATTCGTCCAGCGCCGCTGGTCGGCGCCGTCGCCTACCTCACCAAGGGACCCGTGTGCCTTGCAGAGGACGTGGGCCTGGCAGAATTAGTCCTTGATGAGATATGCCGGCTCAGCCGGGCGCATCACGTCCAGCTTCTCGCCATACAGCCCCCCAACAACGGTCAGGCGATGATTAGCCTGTTGTCCCCCCGGGGGTTTCGCCCCAGTTCTTTGGAATTGGCGCCCACGGCTACTATCCTGATTGATGTTACGCCGGATCTGGATGACATTCTAGCTCAGATGAAGAGGCAGACCCGCCAGAATATCCATCGCAGTGAGCGGCAAGGCATAAGCGTTCATGAGGGGACAGAGCGTGATCTAGATACCTTCTACGATCTGTATGTAGCCACCAGCCAGCGGCAGGAATTTTCCGTACACCCGGCAGAATACTATATCCGTATGTGGCAGGTGTTTGCGCCGCATGGATATATCAAGCTGTTACTGGCCAAACATGGGGCTGAAGCGGTATCCGCCCTGCTGATTATGCCCTTTGGAAATACCGTCATCGCCAAGAGGTTGGGCTGGTCCGGGCATTATGCCGATCGCCGGCCGAATGAGGCCGTCTTTTGGAGCGCCATTCAATGGGCCAAGTCTCAGGGCTATTCTTTTTTCGACTTTGAGGGTATTGACCCAATGAGGGCCAGAGCGGTCTTGAGGGGCGAATCCCTGCCTGAATCATTTCACCACTCTCCGGACTTTTTCAAACTTGGCTTTGGTGGGCAAGTCGTCCTCTACCCGGAGGCTTACGACCAGGTTTACAACCCGATCCTCCGCTGGGCACACCGCAAGGCTGCCCCCAGGATCGGCGGTAAGTCGGTGGCCTCCAGGCTGATGGACAGCTTGCGGAAGCGCTGAAAGGCCCGTCATGAAAGATGCCTGGTTTGGGGCTGTAGGGCGGTGGGTGAATTGCTGTATAGGCGTTTCGGATGGCGTCCACCCTGCGCGGGTGGCTGAGCCAAGGTGAAGCACCCAGGAAAAGTACCAAGACAATGAGGAGCAAAGAAAAGCATGAGGCTTAAGGAATGGTTTGCCTTACGCGGACCCAACTATGTTGGTCAACGAGCAGCCATTTTGCTGGACAGATATAGCCTGGCACCTGCCAAGGCCATAGCTCGGGCAGACAGATGTGTGACCACGCTGGCCGAACATGGCTGTGCACCTACTTTTCCGACACCGGGCCGCATCGTGGAGCGATATGGCCGGTTTGTCCGTCATCTCCAGGATGCCGGCGCGGAAATCGCCGTGCACGGCTACGATCACCTTGACCTCAGAACTTATCCGCCGGCTAGGGCAAGCGAACAGCTTATAAGAGCGGCTAAAGCTTTTGAACGCTGCGGAATCCAGGTACACGGGTTTCGCTGCCCGTACCTGAGTTGCAACGATGAGTTGCTGGACGCACTGCCAGAGGGATTGTTTGCCTATAGCAGTAACCAGGCAATATGGTGCGATGCAATGCCATCTACCGGCGCCAGTAACGCAAGCACAATTTTCGACACTCTCCGCCAATTCTATCGTCCCAGGTCAGCACAGGATACCGTGTGCGCCCCGTGGATGCGTTTCGGCATGGTCGAGATCCCAGTTTGCGTGCCGGATGACTTGCAACTCCACGATGGGCTATATCTGGGCCCCGAGGAAATAGCAAAGGTGTGGAACCAAGTGCTGAAGCAGACACATCGGCGTGGTGAGTTGTTCAACCTTCAGTTCCACCCCGAACTGGCCTCACTTTGCGAACAATCGTTTGTAGTGATATTGCAGGAAGCGAGACGCCTGCAACCTCAAGTGTGGATAGCAAGGCTATGCGACATTAGTAGCTGGTGGCGAGAGAAGTCCGGCTTTGCGGTTAACATTTCTCGCACTCCGGCAGGTCTGCACCTCTCTTTCACCTGCTCTGATCGTGCCACAATCCTGGTCAGGGGTCTGGGTGCTTTTGGTTCCGAGTCCCTGTGGAGTGGATCGTACTACCAATTGAGAAGCCGGGAACTAGATGTCCCTGCTGAGCCCCGGCCGTTTGTCGGATTGCCCGCCGACGCCCCTAAGCAGACGGTATCTTTTCTACGCAATCAGGGCTACATCCTGGACACTGGCGAAACTGCCACCCGCTGCGGTACGTACATAGACGCTGCCACTTTGGCTAGACTGACAAGCGAAGTTGCACTCATTGATTACATCGAGGCAGCGACCAGCCCTCTCGTCAGATATTGGCGCTGGCCCAATGGAGCAAAGAGCGCTCTGTGTATCAGTGGCGACCTGGATGCGCTAACGCTTCTCGACTATGCTTCTAGGCTATTTGTTCGGTGATTTAGATAATTTTACCTAAGCTGACCGCGTGTTAATACCGAGTAATGGCCAGAAACCAGGTTTTTGAGAGCCTTTGTACCCAAAATGTGCACGTTTGCGGGCACTTCTGACACTCTAGGAAGCATTGCGGAACAGGAAAAACCTGGTTTCTCAACTTTGTTTTAGATAATTTTACCTAAGCTGACCGCGTATTAATACCGAGTAAAGACTGCTCGAAGTGCGGTCTTATTTTATTCGCAATTAGGTAATATTCCCGATGCGCCACAGGCGGAAGAATAGTATAGTATTGGTTAAGGAATATGGCACTTGGCAATCGGAAGGGGTGAGACGTGTCAGAGAGGAAACAAAGAGGCCGGCCGGTACTGATCGTGGCCCCGCCAGGTCGCTTGCGGGATGGCTTGCAGGCGATGGTAAGGGCGGTGCCTCAGCCGCATATACGGTGCAGGCCGACGATTGTCCAGCGGCACTGAGGATGCTCACCAACTGCCCTGCCCGAAGCCGCCCCTCACCTGGTTTTACACGTCATACTACGCCTTCGTTCCTGAATGGAGGTAGAAAAATGCCCGGCGAGACCCCCAAGCTCAACCTGCCCAAGAGAATGCTGCTTATTGACCGTGATGCCGACCTGGTCAAGCAGATTGCTGACGCCTTCCAGCAGCAAGGCTATGAGGTGTATACCGCCCGTGACTGCGAGGAAGGGTTGCAGCAGATGGTCCACCACTCGCCAACTCTAGTCGTCCTGGATCTTCTGCTGACCAATACGGATGGCAAAAAGATCTGCCAAAGTCTCCGGGAGATGGCCAGCATCCCTATTCTCCTGGCCGCCCAAGGAACAGAAGAAGACATTGCGCGCTGCCTGGACTACGGTGCTGCTGATTACCTGACCAAACCCTTCCGTATCGAAGACCTGCTGGCCAGGGTGCGGGTCCTCTTACGGCGTACCACGCTGTCTACACCTGCCGAACCACCAACCTACGGCGACGGGTACTTGACCGTAAACCTGGCCGAACGCCGGGTCACCGTGCAGGGGAAACTGGTGCACCTGACGCGCAAGGAGTATCGCCTGCTCGCCTGTCTGCTGCAAAATGCCGGCCGAGTGCTCACCTACCAACAACTGCTGGAGAGGATGTGGGGACAGGAGTACACCGACGATCTTGACTACATACGCGTCTACGTCTGGCGCTTGCGCCAAAAGATCGAGAAGGACCCTGACCAGCCGCAGTACATCCTTACAGAACACGGCCTTGGTTATCGCTTTGTGAAAGCCAATCTGTAGGGCACGTCTCCTCCTCCCGGCGCCTGGCTTGCAGCTTTGTTCGTTCACTATCTAACGCGCAGAGCGCCCCAGGTGCGACGCACCGAAGAAGTGCATCGCACCTGGGCAGTACGGCCATCAACCTGCCGCAGGCTTGGATAGCCTGCGGCAGGTTGTTTTTTTACTTCCGGCTACTGGCAAATCTTGGCCGTTAGTGGTATAATGCACCCAGATCAAGCCTGGGGCTTCAACCGTCATCTTCCCCTGCCGAAACATCTCTCAGCTAGATTTATAGACGAATGACGAAAGACGAACGACCAACAAGACTTACCTTCGTCCTTCGTCTTTGGTCCTTCGTCCTGTAAGATGCAGTACCAGGCCAAAATCGGCGAGCAGACCTATACGGTGGACGTGGAAGAGCACGGCGGCGAACTGCGGGTGCGCCTCAACGGCGTACCCACCACCGCCGACCTGCGCCAGGTCAGCGCGCTC
>Ga0194110_10001930_pt1 | contig 26414 bp, 27 predicted proteins | sample TA2Kig1200mmetaG_FD_146192 | JGI IMG/M metagenome (GOLD analysis project Ga0194110, IMG submission 146192) | Freshwater microbial communities from Lake Tanganyika, Tanzania - TA2015032 Kigoma Deep Cast 1200m | ecosystem: Environmental > Aquatic > Freshwater > Lake | place: Tanzania: Lake...
CGTCTCCCGTTTATACGGGACAGGCTCGAACAATGAAAGTTGATTTTAGGTAAAGGCTATGGTTAGGAAGCCAATGGGGGTTGATAGTCAAACGATTATCGGTGACGATGCTCGTATCGAAGCAAGAAACTCGACAAACGAAACTCGAGCATCCAGATTCAATTCACAAGTCTCGATACGAGCTTCGACAACGACAAACGTCAATTTCAATTTGACAAGACTGGCATCCCTGACTACCGGCAGGCAGGTTAGCCTTAGCCCTTAAACCAGGGATTTTTATTTCTTTGATGATCTCCGTTTAGCCTTTCTCTTTGGACCTGGGACTTTCTTCTTCTCTGCTTTCATCTCTTCAAGGAGTTTTTTCGCATCACGGCGACCGAGTTTGCGAAGGGCGACCAGCACCCCTTTCTTCTCTTTTTTCGGCTTAAAAGCCCCGCTCTCCCACTGGTATACGGCCAGAGGAGTCACTCCGGCAAGCCGGGCCAAATCCCTCTGGGATAAACCCAGACGTCTCCGGAGACTCCTAATCAGTCTCGGAGAGAGACGGGACGTCTCCACCTCCTCCGGGGCTGCCTTCAGAGGGGTCTTTTCCCCCCATTCTTTTTTCTGAAGTGCAATGAATCGTTCCAGACTAATAACCGTCTTTCGAAGTTGTGAGACGGCGCTCTTCAAAGTTCTAACGTCCCTCCTTAATGGAGCAGCCACCTTCCTCATCTCCCTCTTCGCCAGACGCACGATTTCAGACTTGATGATCGCTTCCACCTTTCCCATCGTTATCTCCTTTCAACTCCTGATTTGTCTTTCCATCTTATCCATCAGTTCTATTGCTTTCTCGATTTTTCCTCTCCTCAGGGCTAACCAGGCTTTGCTCTGTTTCACCTTTTCCCGAAGCGATGCGAAGTTCTCCCTTACCCTATTCGCAGAAGGCATCCCGACCGCGAGATTTTGAGAGAGGATTCTCTCCGGCCTCTGAATCTTTCTGATATCCTGCTCTTTAAAAGATAGATCGATCTTCATCTCTCGGAGGGCTTTCTTCAAGCTCTGAAAGGTCACCTCCTCCTTTCCTTCTTTCTCCGAATATTTCACCGCCTTCTCCATCACCCCCTTCGCTTTTCGCAGAGGAATCCTGTATGAAGTAACCATCCACTCCATCAAAGGAGTGGCTCCGGCAAACCCCTCTTCGGCCTGTTTTAACATCTGTGTTTTATGAACCTGAAGGAGCCGTATCACATCGGTCATTACCGGGAGCGCTGGTTTTGTCTCCTCCACCAGATCCATGACCCAGTACTTTGTCCACTGGGTGTCCCGGTTGTACCCCACAAAGAGTCCCTTGCCCACAGAGAGAAGGTTCACCAGCATTCCATGAGCGAATGCCGTTTTGGCCTTGATCGCCTCCAGTGAACAGGGGTTCCGCTTCTGAGGCATGATGGAACTTCCCGTGCTATGCTGATCGCTCAAACGGACCATATTGAATTCGCTGGTTGACAGAAGGATCAACGTCTGTGCCATCGTGGAGAGATGGTTCATCGTCACCGCAATGGCGTATCCCAACTCTGTCTCCGGTTCCCATCTCTGCGTGATGGGATCGGTGACATTCTCCGTTGGTCCATCAAACCCGAGAAGTTTGGCAGTCAACTCCCGATCAAGCGGAAAAGAAGTGCCATAACCAGCGGCTGCCCCCAAAGGATTTTTATTGAACAGGGTAAACCAGTGAGTAAATCGCTCGATATCCCGACCGAGAGCTTCGGCAAATGAGAGCAATAGATGGCCAAAAGTGGTAGGGATTGCATGCTGGTGATGGGTATATCCTGGCATGACCGTCAAACGATGCTCTCTGGCTTTATCGAGAAGCGATTCGATGAGCCCGATCAACCCCTCAATAAATTCCATCACCTGATCCCGAAGGTAGAGGCGCATATCGAGGGCGATCTGGTCGTTGCGGCTTCTGCCGGTGTGGATCCTTCCTCCGTGTTCCATTCCCACCCTGTCGATGAGAAAACTTTCGATGTTGGAGTGCACATCCTCCTTGGAGGGATCCAATTTAAACTTCCCTTTCTGGTAGAGAGATTCCAGCTCCCTCAATCCCTTAAGGATCTTTTTACCATCCTGCTTTGAGATAATTCCCTGTCGGCAGAGCATCAACAGGTGGGCGCAATTTCCCCATAGGTCGTAGGGGATCAAACGCTCATCGCAGGGAGGGATTCCTCTTACATCTCGCCCTGAGAGAAACTCAACGATCTCTGCCGGTGGAAGCTCCTCAAACCGCCCCCCCCATAACTTTTCGATCTTCATAATCAATTCTCCCAAGAATTTAAATGGAACTTACCATAAGCCAACGGATTAAACAAGGCAAAATAATTTTAAGTGTTCCCTCCTTCTTTTCTCCCCTGAGAAAATCTATTGAAAGATAAAATAAATTAGTTCTTCCTGAAACATTGATGGTTCATTTTTGCTCACCGACGTAACCTTTCAAATAACAATTTTAAAAGATACTTTTCACTATCTCATTTTATATCTTGATAAAAATTGGAACTATATTCGAGTGGAAACGCAAAGCCAAGAAAAAACAGAGTATGGAACAGGATATATGATCGCCCTTATCGGAATGAAAAAGCTTGAAGGCAAGAGTTGAAGTTATTCCTTTATTAACATCCCCTTCTATCCAACTTTTACCTTGACTTATTATAATTAATAGGTTATTAAAATCGATAATGTGGTATATTAAGGAACACCGTGACATCGAAAGAACATGCCGCAAGCTTCCTGCTGCGGTTGTCAAGAAGTACGAACTGTGGAAGGACATTGTGTTCAGGCATGGGCCTGAGAAATTGAGAGAGTTTCAAGGGTTTCATGACGAAAAACTGGTGGGGAAACGCGAGGGGCAGCGTTCATCGCGTTTGAGCTTGAAGTACAGGGTAATCTATACCGTAGAGCAGGAGATTGTAACAGTTCTTGTTTTGGAAATAACGCCACACAACTATTAGGAGGACTTATGAGGACTCGGAAACCAACTGAATTTGTACCGGCAAAACCGCATGCCGAAGTAACGACCGGCGAGGTCATCCGCATGCTTCGTGAGCTAAAGGGCTGGACGCAGGCCGAGCTTGCCAAACGTTCCGGCATTCGTGCAACCAATATCAGCCTTTTAGAAAACGATAAGGTAGAAATCGGGAAAAAACGTGTAGAACAGATAGCAAAAGCTTTTGCCATCCATCCCGCCATTATCATGTTCCCCGAGTACGAGGGGAAGGAAATCCAAAAGGCTGCCTAACAATGGGCTTAAGGCCGGCGACAAGGAAACGGGGCCGCTTGGCCTTGGCGTTCATGCTCGATTTCAACCATAAATCTTCAGGTCATGTAGGGAGCGTATCCTAATTCTTTGTAGGTGTTATACGCAATAACTTGAAGGGATCTGGGAATAGTTAGGTTGGATAAGGGTTTGCCCAATTCATTCTTTCATGACTGGAGATCTAAACCGTATTTCCGTTGTCTGACACCCATCATCTATTAAGCTACTTTTTATATTCCATTCGATGCTATCTACTGATTCGGGTTGTTCCTCTTTCTTGATCTTATGGTCAGCCCTTCGGAAATTGACCAGAATCATTTCCAGAAAGATTCTACTATAAAGTACAATCAGAAGAAAGATCAGGGGAGCGCCGATGAGGAGCACAAAAATTCCAAACCACGGTGAAGTGCGAAACCCTGCGATGATGAAAAGGACGGCCACCAGGCCAGCAAATAGAATGGATAGGCCATAGATTCGTTTTATTATTTTTAAACTGACCAACTGATTGAAGGAGGTATCGATGAGAGCCTGAAGAAAGGGATCTTTATGAAGCGAAAAAACGGTGTTGAACAATCTTTTGTGAAAAAGCATTTTTACTCTTCGGAGCTTACTGAGGGATCCGCCACAATTAATACAGAATTCCGCGTCGTTGTCATTGGAAGCGCCACAATAATTGCAAAACATATTTGCCCTCCTATAACATTCAGAAGCTTAACTTACGGGCTTAATCTCTTGAATCTTCCAACGGCCGTTTTCCTTCCTCAATATGGCCTCTATCGTGACTCTGTTCTCCTGCAGTTTTCCGCCAACTTTTTCAGAAGATTTTATCAGCCACTCTAACCGGATATCGGCAGTATCACCGGATATCATCTGTTTCTTCAAATCGTAGGAGAGATGAAGGTAATTGAAATGGTTCCATGTTTTAAGCGCCTCTAACCGCTTCTTTTCCCTGTCGGTAAAATCACGGGAGAAGCAGGTCATGAAGAGGTCAATGTCCTGCTGTAAATTTGCCTGTCTGACCGTTTCGAAGAGAGACTTTATTTTTCCGGTCTCCTGGTCTGCAAGCATCGTTCGTGGACTGTGTGAAGAGGAAGGAGTGGAAGGCGGAGTGACGATTTCTTTTGGAATGACCTTGTCGGACCCAGAATACCATTGATGGAGAAAGTATCCTCCCGCACCCACAAGGATCATGAGACCACACGCTATGAGCAGGGGAAAGGGCCGGAAGAGAGTCTCTGCTAATCCTTTGGAGGCAATACTTCCTCTCATCTCCAGAGGCAAGAGAGAGAGGATTTGTCGGCTTTTTTTTAAATTTCTCGCCCTTGATCGAATATCCCTATTCATTTTATGCTTCTCTCTAAGAAAATCGGCCTTGGTTACCCCAGCTTCCTTGTAGAGAAATCGAAATTCCTCAAGCCTTTTTTGAATGGTTTTTAACTCTTGTTCTAACAAATCGATTTCTTCCGATGCTTTTCTTCGAACAAAATCAAGCTCTGTTTCAATTTCTTGATGGAGAGGCAAGAGTTCTTTCAGCCGGTCTTGATAACGAACAGACAGAGGATCGAACACATCGCTTGAGATCTTCCCCTTCTGCGCCTCCAATTTCCTTAAACAGATTTCTAATGCTTTCTTTTCTTTAAACAACCTCAGCCATTTCTTTGACTGTTCTTTAATCGATTTTTTTTCTAATGGTTGAAGGTTTGTTTCTCGAGAGGGAGTTCCTTGCATCAATAGAGAGCCACATTTTTTGCAATAGTTTCCCTTGTGATGAAGATCTTGGCACATCGGACAAATCAGTTGAACTTTTACGTTCTCTATTGGGGGAGCAGGGTCTTCATCAATCAAAAGGAAGGCTTGACAATTTCTACAAAATTCCTCCCCTCCCCTGTACTCAATACCACATCGCGGACAAATGACCATCTTAGACCCCAAAATTTCTAATTTTCTTGATGAATTTATGCATTTTATGTGCCACAAGACAAAAATAATTTATCGAAAAATTTCAAGGTCTTCTCTTATCTTTAAAAAATGAATTAGACATAAATGAAGATTTTGGACAAAAAATGTCCATTCTGAAGGGGATTATTCCTCATGAGTCCAACTTCATCAAATAGGTATGAGAGGGTGAAAGTTAAAAACTTGGGGATGGTTTGGGTGGGAAGACGAATGATTGGGGTCAGTAAAAAGAAGTTACACAAAACCTATTGCTGGCCCTAAAACCCATTCTGTTCAGACAATTCCCCCATCAATGATGAGGGTTTGACCGGTGATGTAGTCTGAATGATCGGACGCTAAAAAGAGTACAGCCCGGGCGACTTCCTGCGGCTTTCCCATCCTCCCGAGGCTGGATGATTTGATGATGGCTTCGACCTTCTCTTTCGGCATTTTAGATAGGACTTCGGATTCGATCAATCCTGGAGCCACTGCATTGACATGAATATTGAAGGGACCCAACTCACGTGCAAGGGATCTGGTAAAGCTGATCGCCCCTCCTTTTGTTGTCGCATAGTTCGTCTGCCCGGAAGTACCGATAATCCCGCTCACAGAAGAGATATTGATGATCTTCCCTCTTTTTTCCGGGATCATTTTTCGGATGACTGCCTTGCAACAATAGAAGAGGCTGTTGAGGTTCACCTTCATTAAGGAATCCCAGTCCTCGTCGCTCATCAGCATCAGAAAATTATCCCGAATGAGTCCCACATTGTTCACCAATATATCAATTCTGCCATATTCGGCAAAGACATCTTCCACCATCTGCTTCACCTGATCGAATTGAGTGACATCCGCATTAAAGAGACCCAGATTCAACCTTTTGGATTGGGCTTCACTGATCAGATCTTCCGCAGCCCCCACATCCTTTGAGAAATTGGCAACCACCCTTGCTCCCTCTTCTGCAAAGAGCAGAGAGATGGCTCTCCCGATGCCTTTCGTTCCGCCCGTGACAATAGCGACTTTATCTTTTAGTAGCATCTTTCATCTCCTCACTTTGGCATTATTGCAGCCGGAATCTCTATACAAACCCGGAGGTATAAGTTCAAATGCCAAAATCCAAATGCCAAATGAATTCCAAATGACTAAATTTCAAAACTCTATTTTTATACACAGCGACATTAATCACAACAAAGCATGTCATTCCCGCCCCGATTTTCATCGGGATAAACTCCAGCGGGAATCCAGAAAAACACTGGATTCCGGGTCAAGCCCGGAATGACAACCCGGTTAAGATTTATGTCGCCATACATAGTCATTTGAAATTTTGGATTCATTTGAACTTTGAGCTTTGACATTTGTCATTTCAGTCCCGAAGTGGACTGATCCTTGGCCTTTTCATCCTTCCCACGAGTTCCCACAGGGGGCCTCGAATCCCAAACCGCCTGATTTGTTCCATCAGGTTCTGTGTGATGTTGATTTCAAGTCCAGGAACAATCCACTGCCTTCTCTTTAGGGCTTCTTCTCGAATGATATCCTCTAATCTCCCTTTTAACCCAGGAGAAATATAAAAATGGGGATAGATGAGATTCGTATCTTTTCTAATGATCGCCTGAGAGAGGGAAATCTGTTCCAGCTCCGTTCCCGGATAGATCCGGATGCCAAGCATGGCAATGACCGCAGTCGGGTCGAGTTGATCCATTAATTGGAAAGACTCTACAATCGTCTCCCCTTCCTCGCCGGGACCCCCGAAGAGGAGATAATGGCAGTGGTTGATGCTGTGTTTCGAGCAGAGTTGTGAGGCCTGAGCCACATCTTCTATCGTGAAAGACTTCTCGAAACTCTTTAGCATCTTTGGCGAACCTGAATCCGTCCCAAATTCAATCCCCGCACATCCGGCTTCCAGCATCCATTTTAAAAGGTCTTCCGACAAAAAACCTGGATTAACAAAGGCGCTCCATTTGACCTCGATTTTTTTCTCAACCATCCTTCTACATAACTTCTCAGCGAAAGAAACCGGATAATTGAAGATGTCATCCACAAAGTAGATATAATCCGTTCCTTGTTCCTGAATAAGATGGCGAATCTCTTCAATCACCTCATCCACTTCTCGAAGCCTGACCTTTTTACCCTCCAGGAGAGGATAGGTGCAGTAGATGCAGGAAAACGGACAGCCTCGCTTTGTCTGAAGGTTCAACATCCCTCCCTCCTCCAGGTAACGCTTTGTTTTGAAGAGGGTCCGGTCGGGAGCCAAGATGGAAGAGACCTGCGCTCCACTCACCAAAGAGGAATGAGTGTCACCCTTGGTGAGGAGATGGGGAGATGAGGGGATGGGGAGTTTTCTCTCAAGCGAATCGACTAATTGGAGGAAAATGTCTTCGCCTTCTCCCACAGTTCCAAAATCAACATCCAAGTGTGCGAGGAGTTCTTGGGGAGCCAGTGAAAACCCCGAACCTCCGATAACCAATTTTGATGAAGAGAACTGGCGACAGGTTGAAATCACCTCTTCCACTTCTTTCAGGTAGGAGATGGAAGCTGGATAGGTCAAATTGTCCAGATTTCTAAGGGAAAGCCCGATCAATTCGGGCTGAAAACGGTTCAGTGCTTCCTTCAAATCGGCCTTGACATCATGTGAAAAACAGAGATCCAGTGCCTCAAGGCAATGGCCTTCTCTTTTTAACGCTCCGGCAATATATGCCAGCCCCAGCGGGAAAACCGGACCAGGCATTCGTTCACGATTGACGGAAATGAGAAGGATTTTCATAGCTTATTGGTGATAGTGTAGTGCGTCTAACGCTTCTTTACATTAGTTCCGAAGCCGTCATTCCCGCCCCGATTTTCATCGGGATAAACTCCAGCGGGAATCCAGGGTTCCCGGTGCAAACCGGGATCCAGTCTTTAAGATGGTTCCCGACTTTCGTCGGGACGTCGTCTGGATTCCGGGTCAAGCCCGGAATGACAATCAAAGTAACCCCCGTTAGAAAGCTTTCAACTTTCTAACGGGAAAGCTCACACGGGGCATTAAACCCCGTGTTCGCTGAAAAGGAAACAGTCACCATCCCCGCAGTAGAGCTGCGGGGCTTTCTAACGGGGTAAAAGAACTTTTGACGCAGTACAATAGCGACTTTTGTTAGTAATGAGTGACCGCGAATAATTACCAGCACTCTCGTCCGTCCCAAACGCCTTTTGGCCTTCATTTTGCATTTTGTATTTTGCATTTTTCAATTTGCAATGTTTCTTGCTTAATCCTCTTAATCACTTCCATCTGGGCGCCGCGAAGCATAAAGTTTGACATTAAAAAGTAGAAGAAGTGGTTTCGGGGCCCCCGGAGAAGCCGCTTGAAAATGGAGCGCGGAGCGCAGGTATATTTCTGTGCCCAGAAGTATCCGTCCTGTAGTTCGCGAACGGTCATCCCTTTCGGCTTGAAGACCACATGGCTCATATCATAATGGGACCATTCATGGTCAAAGATTCTTCCTTCCTCTTCCATCCGTTTTCGAAGAGGAGTTCCTGGAAAGGGGGTAAGAATGGAAAAGGTTGGAAGCTCGATACGATTCTTCTGAATAAACTCAACGGTCTTTTTAAAAACAGTCGGGTCGTCACCGTCAAAACCGAAGATGAAGGAGCCATGGATACCGACTCCGTGTTTCTGAATGGTCCGGATCATTTCGGACAATTCTTCCACATGAACAAATCGTTTCGAAGCTTCATTCAGATTCTCTTGGAGAAGGGATTCAAACCCGATGAAGAGAGAGATACAGCCGCTTTCTTGAGCTTTTCTGAGAAGGACCTCCCTTTTTGCAATCTGGACCGTTGCGAATCCCATCCATTTTATTCTGTGGCGTTTAAAGATTTCGAAAAGACTTAATGCGTAATCCTCTCTTGCCATCACATTATCATCGGCGAGAAAGAGATATTCTCCCTTCTTACGGAGGATGGAGGAGAGTTCCTGATCCACTTCCTCAAGGGGTCGTGTCCGGTAACGTTTTCCATTGATCGTGGGCACGGAACAGAATTCGCATTGATGAGGACAGCCCCGGGTCGTCTCAATCGCCTTGAAAAGGGGGCTGTAACGCTTGCTTAAAAGATCTCTCCTCGGGAAAAGCATTCCCTTCAAGTCCGACCACTTCTCACTCCTGTAAAACGGCTGGAGCGCTCCCGCTTCAAAGTCCATTAAAACTCCGTCGAGCATCCCCTCTGCCTCTCCGATGAAGACAGTGTCAGCATGCTCCTTTGCCTCCTCCGGAAGAAGACTGGGGTGGACCCCTCCCAAAATGACCTTCACCCCTCTCTTGCGAAACCGGTCTGCCACTCCGTAAGCCCTTTTGGCCACACAGGTCAGGGCAGTAATTCCCACCAGATCTACATTCGCATCAAAATCGATCTCCTCAATCGCCTCGTTGATGATCTTGACTTCGTAACTCTCAGGAAAATAGGAGGCGAGAAGGGTCAACCCCAGCATGGGAAAGGGATAGAGCGTGTCATTGGAGAATTTAACTCCTTTTTCCCTGGGAAAGATCAGGAGAACCTTTTTCGATTTCGGATTGCGGATTGCGGATTGTGGAATCATCTCTCCAAACTCCGAACTACGAACTCATTACTCCGAACTGTTCATCAAGATTCGGTTGCCTCCAGGGCCTCTGGGTTGCATTCTCCCAGACATACCGAAGAATCAGCCGGTAAGCCATTCGTTTGAAGGGGTTCGGGTTGAAGAAACCCCCCAGAAGGATTCTCGGTTGAGTATAATACTTCTTCAAATAAGCCTGATGAAGCCGATGAACCTCCTCTGCCGATAAGAACTTCGTATCCATAATGGGATGCATGAAATCATACTTCCCAAAGTCCTTTTCCCGGATCCTTCCCAACCGTTCCGCCTCCTCAAAGTATCTCGTCCCGGGAAGAGGCGTGGTCATCGTGAGGACGAGAAAATCGCTCTGCTTTTTGACAAATTGAAAAACCTCCTTGAGGGTTTCCTCGGAATCATTCCAGTCCCCGAACATGATATTGGCCATCACCATAACATCATTCTTTTTCAGGATATCGATCGCCTTCTGTGCCATCTCCCTTGACTGTTGTTTCTCATATCGATCGAGCACATCCGGATGGATGCTTTCTATCCCGAGCATCACCTCATAGAGGCCGAGGCGTCTCATCTCCGGAATGAGATCCTCATCCCGAAGGATGTCTTTGATCCGGGATTGAAACCAGAAGTGGATGCGCAGTCCTGACCTCCCAAGCTCATCGAGAAACTCTTCTACCCTTCTCCGGCTCCAGTTGAACGTATTTTCATTAAAGACAAAAAGGCTCTTTCCGTGTTGGTGATAGAGACAGGAAATCTCTTCGACTACCTTCTTACCGCTCCGGCCCCTCCAGACCCCCTCCCAGAATTTCGTCTCCGAACAATAGGTACAGCGATCCCCGCAGCCACGGCTGGTGGAGAGACCGAAAGCCCTTCTTCCCATCCCGTGCCAGTAGTAAGCGTTGCTCTCCATATCAATGAGATGGTAGGCGGGAAGAGGAAGAGAGTCTAAATTCGGAATGATCGGCTGCCTTCCGTTCTGGATAACCTTTCCGTTTTCCCGATAAGCAATTCCTTTAACGCCCTTTCCATCATCTCCACTCGATAAGTTCTTTAGAAGTTGGGAAAAAGCGATCTCCCCTTCTCCCAGAACGATGTAATCCAGCTCCTCCATCTCTCGAAGGATCGATTCTGCCATCAGCGTAAAGTGGCCTCCGCCTGCGACAATGAAGGAATGAGAAGAAAGTTTCCGGCAGAGGTAGATGGTCTGAAGCGCTTCAGGAGAGAGGCCGGTGGCTGAACAGGTGATCCCGATCACATCCGCCTTTGATGTGGAGACGAGAGAAGCAATATCCTTCCAGGAGTTTGTAAGCGTGGTCGCATCAATGATCTGGACTTCTATTCCTTCCCTCTCCAAATATGCCCCTAACTGAAGAAGGCCAAAAGAAGGGGTCCACATTCGAAGACCCGGAAAGAGCCGATGAGGAGGATCAATGAGAAGAACCTTCATAGGATTTTGGATTGCGGATTGCGGATTTTAAACTCCGAACCCCCTGCCCGCCAGGGCTTGGCAGGCGGGCGAACTCACAACTCCGAACTGTTAGTCACACCTCTAAATACTTCCTCATTTCCTCGATTCTTTGAAGCACCTCGGGAGGGACCCGGTAGAGTAAATTTCCCTTGGGGTCGGTGAGAACATGGGTCGTGGAGCCTGTGGCCAGCACCTTTCCGTTTCCCTGTGAGAGGACCCGATAGTGAAAGATCAGTTTCGCCACTTCGGTCCTTTCCATCGTCGTCTGAATGAGAAGGGACTCTCCAAAAGTGGCCGGGAATTTATATTCACAATTCAATTCGACCACAGGAGCCAAAAGGTTCTTCTCCTTGAGTTGAAGGGGACCCATATCAAATCTTTCTGTCAATTCATTCCGGCCCACCTCAAACCAGCCCACATAGTGTCCATGCCAGACCACTCCATAGGCATCCACTTCATAGAATCGAACCTGAATGGTTGTTTCGTGGTATTTCATAAATCTTCCTTCTGACCATTAGGAATGTCATTCCTGCCCCGATCTTTATCGGGATAAACTCCAGCAGGAATCCAGGGATTCTTTAGTTTATTGCACAAAAGCTAATCTGGATTCCCGTTTTCACGGGAATGACACCATAAGAAAAGATTCAAATCAAAGGTTTCACCTGTTTAATAAAACCAATTTCAATAAGACTCATTTATTCAATAGCCGATCTCCCGCCGAGAAAGCCCCCACTTCCCGATCGATCCATCGAATCAATTTGGTCAGAGTGGCTCCATGCCCGACTTCAATAAATTGGTTAATCCCTTCCTTGATCAGCCACTCCACACACCGGTCCCAATAGACAGGCTGCCCGATCTCCTGGGAGAGAAAGTCTTTAATCTCCTCTCTCCTCAACGGCCTGACGGTCCAGTGATTGAGGATGGGAAATTTAGGCGGCCGAATCTCTATCTCTTCCAAAAGAGCCTGTATCTCCTCGCTTAAAACGGAGAGACTGGGAGAATGAAGCCCTATATTGAATGTAAGCCGGGCGGCAGAGATGGCTTTCCTTGAAAGAGCGAGAGCAATGGCTTTCTCTATCCCCTCCTCTTTTCCGGAAAGGACGAAGTGCTTCGAACCGTTATAATTGGCGATGGAAAGACCGAACCCATTCAGGTCCTGGTTGATTTTTTCAACTTCTCTGAACGCAAGTCCCACGATGCTCGCCATGGCTCCTCCGGAAGAGGTTCCCTCTCTTTCTATAATCCTTCCGATCGATTCGGTGATCCATAAACCTTTCTCGAAGGTGATCGCCTCAGAGGCGGCTAATGCAGCATAAATTCCCATGCTGTGTTCCGTGATGATATCCGGAATCCACCCCTCTGCCCTGAGCCGGGAGAAGTGGATCATCGAGAGAAGATAGGTCGCTATCTGTAGCTTGAGATTAAACCCGGTCTCCTCGCCCTTAAATGAAAAACTGAGGAGATCAAAAGAGGTCTGATGAGAAGCCCTCTCCACCCATTCTTTAAAATGGGGATCTCTCCTCAGAGGATGGTCTTCTTTTAGGGTTGGTCTCTCTTGAAGTTGACCGGGAAAACAGAAAGCCGTCCTTCCCATTAGACTATCTCTTTTTGAGGTCATTGAAACCTATATCAACGACCTCTGATCAGGGGTTTCTATGTTTTTTCAGAAACCCTCTTTTTGATCCACGACATACTGGGCCATGGTCCTGACGGATTGAAAAACCTTTCTCCCAACCTCCGCATCCGGGATGATCACTCCGAATTCCTTCTCCAGGCCCAGGACCAGTTCAAGGGCGTCGATCGAGTCCAGTCCGAGCCCCTCGCCGAAAAGGGGGGCGTCAGTCTCGATCATATCAGGCGTCAGATCCGCAAGTTTCAATCTCGTAATGATCAGTTGTTTAAGCTTCTCGATCAGGTCATTGTTCACTTCAGCCATGTTTCTCCTCTTTTGACAAAAATAGGATTCAAGGATTCGAGGGTTCCAGGGTTAGAGTGGATTTTCACTGGACCCCTTGAACCCTTTATTGCTTCCAATAAGAAAAGAAATTATACCATTGATCCGGGTATTTTTCGATATACTCCTCAAATTTTTTAATCAATTTCTCCATCCCGTTTCGAAGGACTGCTTCCCGGTCTTTCCTTGCAGTGGCATCGAAATGGATGGGGGTTTCGATGATGCCTCGATATTTTCGGCTCTTCTCCATCACCACAAAGACCGGAAGCACCGGCGCGCCGGTGGCCATGGCGAGAATCGCCACCCCAATGGGAAAAGGGGTCTTCCTTCCGAAAAAATCAAGGACCATCGTCTTCTGGGTCTCGATTCGATCTCCTAACATCGCCACGATCTCATTCTCCCGCAAGGCCCTGACCGCATCGATCACCGCCAACGGAGAATCATCCTTCGGGTCAATATAAATATTTTTGATCCCCCTTCTCCTCCTCATCTCCTCCCGAAAAGATTTCGTGTCCAGATCCCTCTCATCCAGCGTGAGCACATTGAGCCTTCCTCCCTTAAAGGAGAAGAGCAACCCTCCTATCTCCCAGTTTCCGAGATGAGGCGTGATACAGATGGCCCCTTTCCCTCCTTGAAGAGCTTCGATCATCCAATGGCCTCCCACCTCTTCTTCGACCCATTGATCCTTATTGGAAGGCTGGAGGCGGTGCATCACCATATAGTCCAGAAGGTACTGGCCATAGTTTTGAAAGGTCTTCCGGGTCAACACATCGACCTTCTTCTTCGACCACCTTCCCCCACTTATTCCCTCGATATTTTCCCTGACATAGCCTCTCGTCTCTTTCATCAGGAGATAGAAGATATCTCCCACGACCACACTGAAGAATTTTTGGACAGATCGAGGGATCAGGGTTGAACAGAATCGAAAGAGGAAAAGGTAGATAAATCGGTTTAAGGACCGGACGTGGCGCTCCTCCATTCTTAACTCCAGTTGACCATAAGACTATCCGGCGATAGGAATAGTGTAGTGTCTCTAACGCTTCTTTACATACCCCGTTCGCCCTGAGCTTTCCGAACGGTCGAAGGGTGAACGATTAATGATCTCAAAATTGAATTGACATGGATTAGAAAATCTCCCCTCTCCCCTCTTTGCTAAAGAGGGGGATTATTCCTCCCTTTGGCAAAGGGAGGTTAGGAGGGATTTTGTAAAATGAGTGTCGCTCCTATCATGAGACCGTTAATATATTGAGGGATTCGGTTCATGGTTCGACATGGCCTGTCCTCTCCGAGCCAAAGGCTCTCCCTCCGGGGCAGAAGCCCCTCTGGAGCGGAGCCTGAGCCGGAGGCTGAGCAAACCATTCGTCCCTTCGAGAGCCTCAGGGCAAACGGTTTTTCCCGAATGTCCTGAGCGAAGTCGAAGGAAGGGCTCACCACGAACGGATTGTAAAGTGATTATTGAGACACCACGCTGGAAGGCTTGCGATACTTCTCGCAGAGGTCTCCCCAGCAGGCAACCACCTCCCGATCGACCAGGAGCTCGACCACCTCGCATTGATTTTCGCATTCACTACATTCGAATCCCCGGGTCGAACAGGATTTCCCGGAGAGTTCAAATCCTTTGAATTGGGTCCGGACAGGTTTCCCCCTCTTCACTAATTTGGCCGCACCGATGGCGCCCATCAGACCGAAATGCTTCGGGATGATCAGATCCGTTTCCAGCTCCTTCTCAAGGGCTTTCCGGATTCCCCCATTGGCGGCCACCCCTCCCTGAAAGACAATCGGAGAAAGGAGTTCTTTGCCGCGACAGACGTTGTTCAGATAATTATTAACCAGGGAGTCACAAAGCCCTCCGACGATGTTTTCAACGGAATGGCCGATCTGCTGTTTATGAATCATGTCCGTTTCTGCGAAGACAGTGCAACGTCCGGCAACCCGGACAGGATGTTTAGCTTGCATAGCAAGCCTTCCAAACTCCTCAATGGAGATACCGAGCCGTGCGGCCTGCTGGTCTAAAAAAGAACCTGTGCCTGCGGCGCAGACCGTATTCATGGCAAAATCGACGACCACTCCGGCCCTCAAGAGGATGACCTTCGAGTCCTGTCCTCCGATTTCGAAGATGGTCTTCGCCTCCGGAAAGAGATCGATCACAGCGATGGAATGGGCGGTGATCTCATTCTTGATGAGATCCGCTCCTACGAGGTAAGCAGCCAGATGCCGGGCGCTGCCCGTGGTCGCCACCCCATCGATGGAGGCCTTTTCACCTAACCGGGAGGAGAGGATCTCCAATCCCTGCTGGATCGTTTCGAGAGGACGGCCGTTGTTACGGAGGTAGACTTCCGCTAAAACCCCATCTCCTTCGTCCATCACAACCATCTTCGCCGTAATGGAACCGACATCGATACCAAGATAAAGTGCCATTTAAATTATACCTTGGCCTGTTTTTTTAAATCGTCTTTTGTTTTTTCAAACTTCCCTTCACATCTAAATCCGAAATTCGAATATCGAAATCCGAAACAAATTCAAATTTTCAAAATCCAAATGTCTTAAACTATTTTTGCTTCGAACATTTGAAATTTGGTCATTTAGGATTGTTTCGAATTTCGTGCTTCGGATTTCGAATTTTTTGTTGCTCCATCACATCCCTGAAGGCCTCCAGCCTTGTGGTCAGTCCCTCCCTTCCTGAATGTTCATCAAGGGAGAGGACGAGAACGGGAATCGAAACCCCTCCTTTTAATTTCAATCTCCTCCTGATGAACTCCTGAAGGAGGGCATCGATGCCACACTTGAAGGACGTAAGAAAGACAACTCCGTCCACTCCTCCCGAAAGGAAATGGAACAGGGAGCCCACGATCTCCCTTCCCGAAGACCAGTAGATCTCCTTTGAAAACTCTGAAACCTGCGCATTGATCTCTTTCTCTGAAAGACCATCCGGGGTGATCATTCTCATCCCCAGGCTTCTGGCGAAAGAGAGGATATCCTTGTTCACATCCGTATCGAAGAGATTGTAGGGGTGCCCGATGAAGGCCACTCGGAACGGTTTTTCTTCGTTTTTCGCCGGTGCGGGAGATTCGAGATGAAAGACTTGTTTCAAAGGAAGTCCATTGATCCGATCTTCCCATCCCTTTTGAAAACTTAAGAAAAACTGCTCTGCCTTTTGAAAGGCCCTCTTCCCCTCCTTTTCGTCAGCGCCCAATCGCTTGCCGGTCTTCAAGAAGGATCGGAGCATCGAATGTTCCCTCATCCGGAGATCGATCGTCTCATCGAGGATCGAAACGGTTCCCTCCGTGGCGAGACGGACAATATCCGGAGCCCCCCGGAACTTGGGGCACATGATATAAGACCGGTGGAGGCTGACCAGTCTCGGGACAAAGAGGTAATCCACTTTGTCCTTCAGATCAATGGAATGGGTGATCAGCAGTTTCATGGGGAGGCAGCTGTCTTCAAAATAGACGAGCTTCCCTCTCTTTCCCAATCCGTCGGAAACGATCACCCTCCAGCCCAGCTCCTCGAAAAAAACTTTCCAGAGGGGGAAATACCGGTAAAACATCAGGGCCCTGGGAATGCCTATGCGGCCTTTCTCTTCCATTGTAACATCTCGACAAAGGCTTCCAGAAGGGTCTGGATGCGGCCTTCGATCTCCTGTTCATCAAGAATCAACGTAAGGATGGGGATGTCCCAATCCTTTCCCACACGGGTCAAAATTCCGGAGGCAGTGGTCTCGGGCATACAGGCAAAGGGCATGAGATGGACCACCCCCTCGTATCCGTCCTGTGATCTCACAATCGCCTCGCCGATGGAGAGGTTGCACTCCGCGCCCACATCATAACCGAGATAAGCCTTCGATGCCTCGAAGAATCGAATCCTCTCCGAGGTTTGATCCGCCTTGTTCTTTCTCAGGCTCCTCAGGATATGCGTGGAAAACCAGGAGGTGCGAGTCACCTCTGCTCCCAGCTCACCCAATTTCTGCTCCACTCCCCGGTTGATATGGGGATCCATCACCGTGTAGAGCTCTCCCACGATCGCAATCTTAAGAGGGGCCCGGGAAAAATCCTGCTCTGTCTCTTGAAGCAGGGTCGTCCCTCTCTGCAATGTCTCATCGAGCATTCGCAGAGTCCTGGCCTCATCCACTCCTGAAAGGGCTTTCTTCAATCGCTTCTGCGTCTCCCCCTTTTGAACCTCTCTCGGCCTGACCTTCATCGCCAGTTTTTCCAGCGCTTCGCAGGCCATCATCTTCTTCCACCCCATACGGAGTCCGTAAGGAAAGAGAAGAATATTCTTCCAGCTTAATTCCTTCTTCAACTCCTTCGTCTCCTCATAATTTTTCCAGATGGCCTGCCAGGTCAACCGGGGCGGGATCGTCAGCCACCGGTAGCGAAGCCCCATATCTTCGAGGATCACCTTCTGGACAAGGTCATAGAGTCCCAGGCGACAGGGAGGGCCGCTTCCGACCATCACAATCGTATCGGCTCCCAACTGAAGGGCCTCGATGAAATTCCCCAGGATGATCTTAAAGGGAAGGCAAATAGACTCGTTCGAATGGAGGGCACCCAGGGTCAGGGTTTTACGGCTGGTTTCGGGAGGAACAACATAGGGAATCTGAGCAGTCTCTGCAATCGCCTTGCAGAAGATGTGCATCGTGCCAAGATGGGGAAAGGTGACCTTCATCCATGTTGACCTGCAACCTTTTTCTCTTTTGTGTGAGTCTGATCACTGTCGCTTTCGATCTTCTCCTTCCAGGCGGTTTCGGCCATCTTCCGGTAGGTTTTTGAATAGGCATCAATCGCCGGAGCCAGTTCCGTAAAAAAACCCTCCGCTCCCTCATGAGTAAAGTATCTGGCGAATTTAAGGGCGAACTCTTTTCCGTGCTCCGGATGATCGATCAGAGGGCAGTTGATGAAAAGGTTGTCCGAAAAGGGCTGTCTGGAGCGCATCTCCTTGAAAAGAGGAGAGTTAAGGGCTTCGATGAGAGACTTCTCCTTGATGTTGTCGTAGGCAAAGTGGCAAAAGACGCAGGGCTCCAGATCGCCACGGGCATTGACATGGAAGTATTTTCTCCCTCCGGCAATGCATCCCTCGGTGAGGCATCCGTCATTCCAGAAGTCCACCATGAGCAAAGGCTTCGTCGCCCTGAAATAGGCGAACCGTTCCCGTATCCGCGCCCTCTGTTCAGGGGTGGCCATCAGACTGAGGTCTGCATCTCGACCGATGGGGATATAATGGAAGTTCCAGAGGAAGATGCATCCCTTCTCTACAAGAAAATCGACAAAGTCATCGCTTCCGATCGTCTCTGAATTTCGTATCGTCTGTGTGGTTGAAATCGCGAAGAAGATGCCTGCTTTTTTGAGCCAGTCCATGATCCGGGCCACCCGGTCAAAGTGACCTTTTCCTCTCCGTGCGTCTGTCTCTTCTCTCATTCCCTCGAGGCTGATCGAAGGAACGACATTGCCCAGGGCAACGAATCGCTCGACCATCTTCTCGTCGATCAGGGTGCCATTCGTATAAACCTGGAAAAGGGTGTCGGGATGTTTTTCGAAGAGATCAAAGAGATCCTTTCTTAAAAAGGGCTCGCCGCCGGTGATGATGACCAGGTAGATGCCCATCTCCTTGCACTCTCCGACGAGACGATCCATCACCTCAAACGAAAGCTCCTCCTCGGTCGGATACGAGCCCGAATAACAGCCAAAGCAGTTGAGATTGCATCGCATCGTTGGGCTGATGAGCATGGCATTGGGCGGCTTAAACCCTCTCTCTTCTTCAAATGCCTTTCTTCGGTTGGTGCCCACCAGAAGCTGGTTGATGATGAAGTTGGTGATGATCTTCTTTCGATGGAGGGGATGAGTCTCTTTGAGAAGCCTTCTTGCAATGGTCAGGGCCGGATGATCGGTCTCAAAGAGAGTCCGTATCCACCGGATCTTTTCACGATAGGCTTCCTTTTTAGGAATCTTCTCGGCCAGATAGGTAAGCCGGATCAGATTTTCCTTTGAGGCGCTGGCCAGAAGGGAAAGGGCGGTTGTTGTAAATTTTGAAATGGAATAAAATTTCGCCTTTTGATAAAAATCCATCTTTTTCACCAGAACAGACTTCGAAGAAAGAGTTTACAGACAAGCCAGGTATCGGTCACGGGTCTGAAATGGCTGGAGCTCGTACCATCCACCCTCGGAACATTTATAGGAATGGATAACACACCAAACCCCTTTTTGCAAGCCTTGATCAGGAGCTCCAATTCCATTTCAAATCCGGTGGTGGTTAATGAAATTTCTCTTAAGATTTTTGTGCGGATCAGCCGGAAACCGGATTGGCTATCCGTGATATCAGCATGGCAGAGCCGGGCAACTGCTTTGACGCCCAGACGATTCCAGAACCGGCGAAGGAAGGTCATTCTGTAAAATTCCCCGGCCCGTGAGGCGATGAGGAGGTCGGGCTTTACGCTCTGAAATACTTTAAGGAGGAATGAAATCTCCGCAGGGTCGTGTTGTCCGTCAGCATCGAGCGTGATGATTAGTTGATAGTCTTTTTGGAGAATATATTTAAAGCCTGTGCGAAGGGCGGTTCCTTTCCCGAGGTTGCGAGAATGTTCCAGAAGATGCGCTCCATATTCTTTGACAATCTTACCAGTATGATCTATGGAACCGTCATCCACAACGATCACATCGAGATGAAGCGATCGCGCCTTCTCCAACACCGAACCGATCGTCCGTGCGGCATTATAGGCAGGGATGAGAACACAGATGTTATCCAATAAGAACCTCCCTTACCGTTGTAAACTCAAAATCATTGAGGAGCCGGGTGATCCGCTCCTCTGTGGTTTTAATCTTTCCATAACAGACAAATCGTTTGATCCGGGGAAGGCGGATTTTAGGCCGATGCGCATCAAAATCAGAGGGATGGAGGAAGAGGAGGGCAGGATCGCCCTGACGATTTAATTCTTCGATTCTCCTTCGGATGCTCCGGTAGGAAAATATTCTCAATCCCCATCCGCCTCCGGCGGGGAGGTTCCCAAGGAGAGAGGGCATGACCAGCGGTGGAAATTCCCTGATCTCTCCATGGGAAGTGGAAACCGTGTAAGGTGTGTTGGGGGCCTTTGGAATCCCGATAAACCTGAGCGGAGCGATACTTGAATCATAGAGGAATCCACTCCGGGCCAGTAGATCAAGCGCCCAGTAGGAATCTCTCTTCCCCTTACAGATCGACCACTGGGGTGCCCGGTAACCGATCACCTTCTCTCCGGTCATGCTTTCGATCAGGCTCTTCGACCGCAAAAGGTCTTTTAGGAATTCATCCTTTGTCTGTTTATAGACCTGTAGATGGCCATAACCATGCGAAGCAATCTCATGGCCTTCGCTATGAATCATTTCCACCGCTTCTGGGTTTCGTTCTGCGACATAACCGAGAACAAAGAAAGTGGCTTTCACCTTAAACCGGCCAAAAAGGGGGAGGATCTTCTCCAGATTGAAGAGGATCCGGCTCTCACATTGCCCCCAGGCAGAACGAGGAAGGATGTGCTCGATATCACAGATATGATACCAATCCTCCACATCCACCGTTAAAATATTCTTCATAGCCTTATCCAAAAAGAGATTTATGTAGCCGCAGGCTTTAGCCTGCGTTTCTTTACGCAGCCTGAAGGCTGCGGCTACTCTCCTTGACCTGTCAATTCCGCAATCCGAATTCCGAATTGGGTTCATCGTCTTTCTAAAAATCGTTTCATCTCCGGATCATAGAGAAAAGTGAAGAAAGTCGCCATGGCACCCAGGACGGGAAACGGATCCTGTTTTGAAATAATATCATAACAGGTGTTCTGATCAAAGAACCGGAAGAAGGGAGGCTGGAGATGAAAACGCTCCGGATTGTTAAAAAAATGGAGGATATCTCCGAAGAGAAACCAGCGACTGCGCCTGCCAACAGTATAGTGAAGCACCGGCTCGAATTTCTCACCCTTCGCCATTTTTAAAATGAGGTATGGAAAATCGACACCGGAGAAGATGGCCAATTGCAGGGAACCCCAGAAACGGGGATTGACCTCCATCAATTTGGGAATCCCGTCTCTCGGGTCCACTTTGAATTCAACCATCGCAATGCCTACCCAGTTCAATGACTTGAGAAGCGAGAGCCCCAGCTCCATGATTTGAGGATGCTCCACCCCTTCACGCAAAGTGCTGGGGCCTCCCTGAACCGGGTACATCCTCAATTTCTTATGAACGAAGGCGGCTTTGACATTCGATGACTCATCGAAAAGGGCGGATATCCCGAATGTCCCTCCCCCATCCGGAATAAATTCCTGAATCAACGGAAAAGGATATCTCTCGTGAACTCTTTGATAGGAAGGGATGATATCCTCTCTATCCTTAACATAGGCAATTCCAAAGGAACCGGAACTGATCCTCGGCTTAATCACATAGCCCCCCCCTCCCCCCTCGGAGACTGTGTCGCAATTAGCCATTCGCCCTTCGACATGCTCAGGACGAACGGCTAACTCATTGATTTTTAACATGTCGTTTTCCGTTCGTGGTGAGGTTCTCGAACCATGAACGGAATTACGACACAGTCTCTCGCGGGGGAGGGTGAGGCCTGTCCTGAGCAGCGCCGAAGGGGTGGGGGGGAGATCATACGTCTTCGGCACCGGGATCCCGTGACTCTCCGCAAACCGAATCAGATTCCCTTTGTCACGCACAAATTCGATCTTCTCAAGATCAGGGATAAGAAGGTAGGCATGTTTTGAAATTTCGGATCGATGTCTTGCGACAAGAAGAAGAGTTTCCTCTTCCATTGGGAAGAGACAGTCGTACCGGTTTTTTTTTATCTCCCTTAAAAGAAATTCAATAAACCGATCCGGATATCGCCGTGGAGAAGGATAGATGAGTCGCCTTGAACAATACTTTGAAAAGAACGATGTGTTGAGAAAAGTCCTCTCCCCGACCGTGACATGGACCCCCTTTCGACCGAGGGACCGAACCACAGCAAGCGTCTTTCGAAAGTGACCATCGGTAACCAGAACACGATTCATATTGCGGATTGCGGATTGCGGATTGCGGAATCTTAGTGAAATCCGAATTCCGCATTCCGAAATCCGAAATTAAATTATCCCTTCATCTGCCAGACTGCGGTAATCCTCCCCTCCCAGGATGATATGGTCATAAACCTTGATCCCCATCACCCGGCCTGCCTCCACCAATTGCTTGGTGATCCGGATATCCTCTTCGCTCGGGCTCGGATTTCCGCTCGGATGGTTGTGAAGGAGGATGACCCCTGCCGCGGATTCCAGGAGGGCCTCCCGAAAAACATCCCTCGGATGGACAATGCTCGCATCGAGTGTTCCTTCGGATATAATGACCTCCTTAATCAACCGATTGGCGCGGCTGAGGAGAAGAATCCTGAAGACCTCCTTCCTCAAATCTTTCATCAACGGGAGATAATGGTCTCTTACATCCGAGGATCGCTTGAATGTGGATCGGTTCGTCGTCTTTTTTGCCTGAATCCGTCTCACCAACTGGAAGGCTGCCGAGAGCGTAGCCGCCTTGGCCGAGCCAATGCCCTTGACCTTCATCAATTCCGAAGGGGAACGGCTGAAGAGGTTCTCAAGCGATTCGTACCGGTCCAGAAGCTCCCTTGCCAGGTCGATGGCGGTCTTTTTCCTCGTCCCTTTCCCGATCAGAATCCCTAAGAGTTCGGCCTCGGTGAGATACTGCGCCCCCTGCTGGAGCAACCGCTCTCTCGGCCTCTCTTTTTCCGGCCATCTGGAAATCTTATAGGGAGATTCTGCCATGACTCAAAAATAAATATGTCTTATAATATTTTAGAGCTTTGAAAAAACCGATCTAATCCCCCTTCATCCCCCTTTGTCAAAAGGGGGAAATGTTTCTCCTCCCTTTGGCAAAGGGAGGTTGGGAGGGATTTTACAAAACGATTTCAAACAATGAAATTGATACTATTTATTCACTGGTTGGAGGAATCGGCTTTGCCTTCTTTCCAAAAATCCTTGAAAGAATAATGCTCAATTCATAAAGCCCCATCAGAGGAATCGCCATGAGCAACTGTGAGATGATATCCGGCGGGGTCATGACCGCCGCAAAGATGAAGATGAGCAGAATGGCATATTTCCTGTGCCGCGCCATCGTCTTTGCATCAACCACGCCGATCCGCGCCAGAAGGACCAGGACCACCGGAAATTCAAACACCAGACCGAAGGCTAATAAAAATTTGATGCTGAAGGAGAGGTATTCCTTCATGCTTGGCATCGGTTTGATGAAATCGGTGGCATATCCAAGAAGAAATTTAAAACCGACGGGGATGGCGACAAAGTAGGCGAATAGAATTCCCAAGACGAAGAAGAAGGAGCCGGCGGCGACAAAGGGAATCACATACCGCTTTTCATTACGATAAAGCCCCGGCGCCACAAAAGCCCAGACCTGGAAGAGAACAAAGGGAGAAGTCAAAATGATGCCCGCAATAAAGGCCACCTTCATATAAGTGAAAAAAGCTTCTGCCACACTTGTGAAAATGAGAGAACTTCCGGAAGGCATCATCTTGAGAAGGGGTTTGGAAAGAATATCGAAGAGGTCTTGGGAAAACGCATAACAGACGATAAACCCGGTTACGACCGCGATAAAGGAAAGGATGAGGCGTTTTCTCAGCTCCTTGAGGTGAGAGGTTAAGGGTTGCTTCTGCTCATCCATGGGAGGGGATCCCCTCTTTTATCCCTTCCGGTTTCTCCTCTTTCTTTTCTTCAACCTCTTTCTCATCCGGAGAAGCCGCCACCTCCTCGGCGGAGGGGATCTCTGTTTGTCCCAATGCTTCCAGAGGAGATTCGGTCATTTCTTCCTCCGGAGAAGGTTCTTCAAGAGTGGATATCTCCCTGGCCAGATCTCCCAGGACATTCTCGTCCGCGATGGCGGTTTTGATCTCCTCCAGGTCCCTGGTCTCAGCTTCAAAACTCTCCTTCACCTCGTCGGTCGCCTTCTTAAACTCCCGCATCGCCCTGCCAAAAGCCTTGGCCAGCTCCGGAAGTTTATTGGGTCCAAAGACGATCAGTGCAATCGCTCCGATGATCAGAATCTCCGGCAATCCGATATTAAACATCTCTTCACCTCAATGGTTTTATATCACAATCCCTCTACTCTTTTCAATGGGATCACAGAAGTTCGGAGTATGGAGTTCGGAGAACAAATCAAATCTAAATACTCCGAACTAATACAAACGCAATTAATTTGTTGTCATTCCAAAATTCGAGATTCCGAAACAAGTTCGGAATGACAGACTTTTTCTTGTCATGCTGAACTCGTTTCAGCATCTCATTTAATGCGTTTGTATTAAATACTCCGAACTAAAACTTCATCGTCTATCTCATCGGAGAGAGAGAAAAAGTTCTGAAGGCAATCGAATTGATCGAATCGCCATCCTGAGACGGGTTGCGGTTTACGGATGAGAATGGTATAAAGCCGTTAACAAAAGGCTGTCCATAAACTCATTGTGCCGTCATGCCAGACTTGAGGAGCTTGCCCCGTGCTTGATACGGGGGCATCCAGGGACCTTTGAAAAGACTGGATTCCGGCTGGAGTTTATCCCGATGAAGATCGGGGCCGGAATGACACCTTTTTATGAATACCGTAGTTTATAAACATACTCTAAATAGTTGGAATGGTATCGAATTTAATATCGGAGAATGAAAGATGACCCCCATCCAGATCAATATCCCTTATTCCATGCTCCTTCAGAGAATCGATTTTGTCTCGGAGCATCGCCTTCATCCCGAAATCTACTTCAGCGCCGAAGATCTCGACGCCTGCAGTGATAAAGAAGCAAAACAACTTGCAGAGACCCTTCAACGAAACGAGCTCTGGATCACCATCCATGGCCCCTTTATGGATTTAAGTCCGGGAGGAGTGGACAGAAGAATCAAGGAGGTGACGCTGGACCGATTCTCAAGAACGATCGAGCTGGCCGGTCTGTTCAAACCGAAGGCGATCGTCTTCCATCCCGGATATGAGAAGTGGAAATTTGACGGGGATGTTCGCCTCTGGTTTGAGAGCAGTCTCCAGACATGGAGACCTCTAATAGAGCAGGCAAAAGAACGGGGGCTTACGATCGCCATCGAAAATGTCTATGAGGAAAACCCTGATTCATTATTAATGCTTCTAAAAGAGATCAATTCGAAGCACTTTCGGCTCTGTTTCGACACCGGCCACCACCATGTCTTTAGCAAAACCCCTCTTTCTCTCTGGATGGAGTCTTTAAAAGAATATCTCGTCGAGGTCCACCTTCATGACAATCACGGAGAGATGGATGAGCACCTGCCCATAGGCGAGGGAGAATTCGATTTCAGGGAGCTTTTCAGCCTCTTTTCCCGATGGGGATTAACCCCCATCCATACACTCGAACCTCACGAAGAGGCTCATCTCTGGAGGAGCCTCGAAGCCGTAAAGAAATATATCCATGCTTGAAGGATCTGTTTGTGGTCAGGCATCGGTAATTCGGTTTTTACTTTTCCGCGCCATAATTTACTAAAATCTCTATTTGATCACACCTTTTCTTTTTAAATAATCTAAATAGTCTCTCAATTCATCGGCTGTCAGTAAATCTTCAAACCTCTGGAATCGATTGACAATCTTATAGGCGAATGGGACCAGGTTGGATAGATCATAAAATAGGTCCTCCCTGAATTGATAGTCCCCGGAATATCTTAAAACCTGCATATAGGTCACCCGGTTACTCTTAAAAAAATCGTCTGCTCCGGGATAAATCTTCTGAATCTCATGGGGATAAACCTTTGCAGAGGAACTGAAATCCATCGTGGTCTTTTTTATATCCTGGACCGTTGGCCTCCAGATGGTCTGATAGTCCTCCCCGGTCATCTGAATCGTCCCGGGTAAAATCAGAATCAGATCGATTGTGCCTTTGCCACCGATTACATTCGATGTCCTCAGCGGATAATATAATCTCTCAGATCGAAACCGGTAAACAAGAGGTTCAATCAATTTAATCTCTTTGCTCACCTTCACATAATCAAAAACAAAATAATGGAACCCCCTCCGGAGGTAGTCCTCTGCGTTTTTATAGAAATTCGACAAACGGTCGATGCTGACCTTCACCCCTTTCTTTACAAAAAACTCTTCTGTCCATCGAGAAAAGCCTGACAGGTCATTAATCTTGATCACGGTGACATCATGGACGCCGATCTTCTCGGCAAACCTTATTT
>Ga0194110_10001942_pt1 | contig 26333 bp, 36 predicted proteins | sample TA2Kig1200mmetaG_FD_146192 | JGI IMG/M metagenome (GOLD analysis project Ga0194110, IMG submission 146192) | Freshwater microbial communities from Lake Tanganyika, Tanzania - TA2015032 Kigoma Deep Cast 1200m | ecosystem: Environmental > Aquatic > Freshwater > Lake | place: Tanzania: Lake...
GTTTACGAAGTAAACTGCTGAACGAAGTGAACATATTGAGGTGCAAAGTCAGAAGGAAACTGGCAAAGCCTCGCGGATGTATATCTATCATCTCCGCCTGTTTGATCGTTTCCACCGTCTGGTAGCGAGCTTTGCGGTGCTGGGAGACGAAGATGCCGACTGGCGTCCTTATCAATTCGGGTATCACCTGTGGGGGTGTGAGATCGGGTTCAAGTTTCCAATCGTGAAGCTGCTCGACTTAAAAGAACGGTGGGCTTTTTTAGAGACCAGTCGAAACCCCTTTGCCAAGGTGGTCATGGCGCACCTTTTAGCCCAAGAAACACGCCAGACGCCGGAAAATCGATTCGAGTGGAAGTTGAGTTTGGTCAAAGGGCTTTACGACCAGGGATTCCGTCGAGAGGATCTTCTTGAGTTGTTTCGTTTTATTGACTGGTTACTCGCTTTACCAGAAGATTTGGAACGGCGTTTCGATGAAGAAATCACCCATTATGAGGAGGAAAAGCAGATGACGTACATAACCAGTGTTGAACGAATTGGCATCCAAAAGGGAATTCAACAAGGAAGACTGCAAAATGCTCAAGAAGCAGTTCTTGATGCGCTCGAAGCCCGTTTTGCAATGGTGTCATCCGCGATTGTTGGGGCAATCCATGAAATTGAAGATCTCTCCCTTCTGAAACACCTTCTCAAACAAGCGATTACAGTGGATTCGCTTTCAGCGTTCGAGGAAACGCTTAACGGGAATCGATGATGACAAATATAACGGATGGATTTTTCTCGAAGTAGGAAAAGAGGAATGGATTTTGGTTCACATAGAGGTTCAAGGTTATCCTGACGAAGAATTTTCGGAAAGGATGTTCAGATATTTTTATAAGATATTCGACCGGCACGGCAAAAGAGTAGTGAGCATGGCGATATTGACAGGTACAGAAGGAACCCCACAAGAAGGAAGGTTCGAGCTTAACGGACATTTTGCATAAATTATGAAACCCTTGTGCCATAAGTATTTAGATGAGATTTGAATAGATTGCACTTTTTCTCAGCCCCTACTATATCTGCAAATTGACACGAATAACTTCGCAAAAGTACACATTTTTGCTATAATTGTGCAAAACCTTTTCTTTACTACGTTTGGGCAAGGAGTTGCAAAATGTGTACACCGGACATTCGAGATATTGTTGTCCATTTTGATGGACAAGATCTCAGTAAATACGGGCTCTTTCCAATCTTTGCTTGGTATCTGACCGATGTGATTCACTTACCTGAATATTTTGCACAAGTCTCGGTAAACCGGAAGCGAAATCACAGCCGAAGAAGGAGAGGCAAAAAGCCTCTCTACACGGATGCACAGATGTGCATGGGACTCGTAGCTATTTCCACACTTGGTATTCCACGAATCTCCCAAATTGATGATTTACTCAAGACAGAAACGCAAGCCGCACATTTGATTGGGCTGCCCCAGTTCTTTGACCAATCAACAGCTCATAGATATCTCAACCGATTTTCTAAATGGCACGTTTCTCAACTGGACCGGGTCAACACCCAAGTGCTTTTGGCACATGGAGAAAGTATGCGTCAAGACGTTGTCTTGCTTGATATTGATTCGCAAACCCACACGCTTGAAAGTCGCAAGCGAGAGGGAGCAGTTGTTGGCTATAATCGTAAGAAACCAGGCAAACCATGTCTCCAGTGGAACGTTGGGTTTGTCAGAGGTGAAGCCGTATCCCAACGCCTGATGGCTGGAAACACGCGGGGGACTCAATTGTTGAAATGGATTATCTCTGATGTTCGACAGAAACTTTCCTACCCACCATCGATATTGCGTTTAGATGGTGGATATCTTTCTAAAGATACGCTTTCTTACATTTTGGAGAAACTGTTCTATGTCTACCATTAGAAACTGCTTGATTCATCATGGGGCCTCCATTGAGGTAGCCAATGGCGTCGTCAGGATTCGATTGAACAAGTCATTTCCATATCAGAGGGAAGTTATTGACATTCTAAACGAGTTACGGCAGATAGTCCAAATCGAAGAAGTCGGGAGTATCATTTGCGGCACCATCCGTTCCGAGGGCTTCCGCGCGCAAAACAATTGACCTAAATCCGAAAATCATCTTTTTTTGACGCTTTGTGCCTTGTGCTCATCAAAGCTTCAATTAGTAGATGCATTGACGAGTACAACGCACAAACATGTCGATTGTCAAAAAAACAAGACATCCCTCCTGGCGGACGGCAAAAGCGAGATGGCAAAAGCGGGAGAATCAAGGTCGCATCCTACGCGGTGACATCGCCGAGGATGATAAAAGATACAAAAACTTTTCACTCGTAGGCGAATCTCCCCTCGCCTACGAGTGTATGCTGAAGCACACAGGGTACGCTAAAGGCTTCGCCGTGTGACCTACTTGCACGCGCTCTTTGGGTTTTTACGCCGCGTGCTCCGCGATGGGAATCATCACGCGCACGAGAACTGGTCAAACTGCTGAAAAAATTTTCCGCGATGGGACCTATCGCTATAGCTACCGTTGCAAGCTTTGTGAAGCAATCTGTGCCGTCCAAAATTTTGCCTTTCAGACCGTCTTATCGCCCCATAGACGCGTTTATTTCATGTGAAGAAGGTCAACATAGCTTGAGACGTTTTCGAAGGCTTAGAAGAGCGTATAATCCAGTTTTTGCAATTCCTTTCATGTAAGGGAAATTCCTGAGTCACAAAAAGTAATTTGAACAAGATCTGTACTTTTGACGCAAAAGTCTCTAAAGGATTCAGTATTCATGCGACTTTTCAAAAAGTACAAAAGCTTAAAAGCTGGCTCAAAGCCTTTAATAGTGCGTGTTTGATATTATATGCAAAATTTCCGTTAAGTGATGAAGAAGAAAACCAATTATGGGAAGAGATAAATGAGCTGGAGGAGGTGAAGGGAATGTCTTACATAACAAGCGTGGAAAGAATTGGAATGCGAAAAGGATTGTTAGAGGATGGTAGAGAGATGGTATTGGAGGCATTGGATGAGCGGTTTGGTGAAGTTCCATCTTTCATCTCCAATGTTGTAACTAAGATAGAAGATAGGGATATGCTGAAGTTCCTGCACCGTCACGCAATAAGATGTGCGTCGCTTGAGGAGTTCAAACAAGCGCTGAACGGAAAAAAATGATTTGAGAATACTATTGAGTTTTTAATCCGTGAAAATCTGGCTTCGCGTTCGTTACCAAATTTTTGCGTCGTGAAAGCACCCGCTTTCAAGCGTGGTGATGAAACCCTTCACTTCGTTCAAGGGTAAACTTAATTTTTTGTGGCTCGATGCCACAAAAAATTAAAGTTTTTCCTTGACATTTTAATAGACTTATGATACAATTTCTATCAAAATTTATTTGATAGAGAGGTATATTTTGAAAGTCGAACAACCACAAAAAGAATATCACACATCAGCACACCTCGTTTATTCTTGCCAGTACCATGTGATTTTTTGCCCAAAGTATCGAAGGAAAATTTTAGTAGATGCTATCTATAAACGCCTTGTGGAAATATTCGCTGAAATAGCGGCAAAACATCAATTTAAAATCATTGAACAGGAAATAATGCCCGACCATATACATCTCCTAATAGATGTTAACCCACGATTTGGTATCATGCAGGCTGTCACTAAATTGAAAGCTATTTCCAGTCGAACCTTGAGAAAAGAATTTCCTTCTTTGAAGACACGTTTGCCATCACTATGGACAAGAAGCACTTTCATTTCATCGGTTGGCGCTGTCACCTTAGAAGTAGTTAAGAGATATATTGAAGAGCAAAAGGGTAAATAAATGGCTAAAGATAAAACACCATCATTCATATTAGAATTCGGTTTGGAGGCAAACGCTCACGAAGAAACCGAGCTAAATAAACGATTTGAAGTCGCTCGTCAACTCTATAACGCTTGTCTTTCGGAAGCCAAACGACGCCTTTTGTTGTTGCGCCAAAGCAAAGAATATCAACACGCTCGTAGTATGCCTAAGACAGTAACCCCGTTAGAAAATAATACTTTATTTAGCTCGGAAGATATACAAGGTAGATTTTCTAACGGGGTAAATGGCAAACCAAACAAAGAACGAACTTTAAAATTTAAAGCACTCAATGCTCAATTTGGCTTTAGGGAATATGACCTTCATATCTACGTTACCACGTTACAAAATCTATCCTATCTTACCACGGAAGTTAATAAAGTATTATTTTGTAACGTGGTTACCAAAATTAGAAACTCTTGGATAGGCAATCATATAAACGCGGTAGTGCAACCGCTCTCTCCCATAGATAGTACAACTGCTCAGAAAATAGCGACCAGAGCATTTTCTGCTGTCCAACGTGTTGCATTCGGTAAAGCTTTTAGAATTCGGTTCAAAGGCAAAAATCAATTCAAATCAGTAGAAGGCAAAACCAAATATTGTCATAAGTGTCCTGAGCTTGCGAAGGATCAGTATACGAAAAAACCCCTTTCGCAGCGTGTTCATACATGCTGTAATTTAAACATTCAACGAGACTTGTATTCTGCTTTTTTAGCAGGAAGTGTCGTTGAAAATAACAACCCCCTAACCCCCTTTGGTAAGGGGGAACTGGATACAGCCGACGTGAATGAACGTTGGCGGAGTATGGAAACTATTCTCCAGCGGGCGGTGTCCAATCTTTCCCAAGCTGCAAATGTTCCGCTTTTGCGGAACAGCTTTGGTCTTTCGACCCGAGACAGAGCGGCTCGCCTGCGAAGTTCTGATGTCCTCAAAAGAGGAATACCTGATGCTAAGGCTCAAGATGTTGTAGCATAAAACTTTGGTTGTTTTAGCAATCAAAGTTGGACTGTGAGAGCTTGAGAGAGGCAAGCAGGTCTAAGAACCTGCCGCCGTAAGGCGTGCAGAGTTTCAGCTTAAATTAGCCAGTGAGTCGAAGTTGCGAGCGTCGCGAAGCAATTTGAAGTAACGAACGCGAAGCGTAGTTTACGAAGTAAACTACTGAACGAAGTGAACAGAATAACATATTCAGCAGGTCACAGAAATAAGGGAAAATTCTGTGTTTATTCTAAAAATTCTGTGTTTATTCTGTGGAGTTCTGTGACTAAAATATAGGAGTTTATGGAACAGTGAAAATAGCTTGTGTTGTAGGCGCACGCCCTAACTTCATGAAAATCGCCCCAATCCTTGAGGCGATGAAAAAATATCCTCAATTGCAGCCCATCCCCCGAAATTACGGGGGACAGGGGGTTGTATTGGTGCATACTGGGCAACATTACGACTACGAAATGTCCGGCGTATTCTTTGAGGATCTGGACATTCCCGAACCAGATGTTCATCTCGGAGTGGGCTCTGGCAGCCACGCTGTACAAACTGCTAAGATAATGATTGAATTTGAAAAGGTTGCCCTCGAATACAAGCCTGACTTAGTTTTGGTTGTCGGAGATGTCAACTCAACATTAGCCTGTGCGTTATTTGATGACAGGATGAATTATCCTGTCGTTCAGGTGAGTTGGAATGACGCCCAAGTTTATGCCACGTGGTTGGGTAAGCGTCTGCCAACGGAAGCAGAATGGGAAAAAGCTGCAAGAGGAACTGATGGTAGGAAGTGGCCGTGGGGAAATGAGTTCGACAATGATATTGGGGGTTTCAGCGCCCATGCTAATATTGGTAGCGAAGAACCGTTGCCTGTTGGTTCTTTTCCAACAGGAATCAGCCCCTACGGTGTGTATGACCTGGCAGGAAATGTGCAAGAGTGGGTTGCTGATTGGTATGCGCTAGATTACTATGCGAACAGTCCCCGGAGTAACCCGAAGGGGCCTCAAGTCGGAGAATTTCGGGTTATTCGAGGTGGCTCGTGGAGAGAATTCAAGAGTCATCAGGTGTTGAGTGCCAATCGCGCTTATCAACTGCCCAGTTACAGCAGTAATTTTGTCGGCTTCCGTTGTGCTTGGAGTAAATAGCTTAACAAGACTTTTTGAAAAATTGTCCTATACCTCTGATGTGGAATTAAGTGGTTTTTGATTTCCAAGTGTCTGAAGTGTGCTAAAGTGTCTAAAATTGGAAATTCATCTCCACATCTTACGGCGGGGTTTTCTTGCCTTTTCTTTGTAAAAAATTGTGAGGAATAACCATTTATGCACGTAGCAAACAAACGCATATTCATGACGGGCGGGGCAGGGTTTATCGGCACGGCCCTAATGCGCCGTCTGGTAGACGATAATGAGATAGTTATATACGACAACTTGCATAGAAACGCGATTAGTAACTCAGGTTTACTTCAACACAAAAATGTTAAATTTATTCGCGGTGATGTCTTAGATGGGCACGGTAAAATAACCCAAGTTGCTTAGTACACGGGGGCATAAGTTGAGATACCATGTAACATCCTATTTTGAGAAGATAGAAAACTGGGATGGGAGGCTTTAGAATGGATATTTCTGGAAGTAGACTTTTAGTAATCGGAGGCTCTGGATTTGTTGGTTCGTATGTAGTTGACCTTTTGACGCAGGAGGATGTCTCTCAAATTGTCGTCTTTGATAAAGTTATCAGACATTCTAACTTAGAAGTCGCGCTTAAAAGTGAGAAGGTTGTATTGATTGATGGGGATATTACCAGGATAGAAGAACTCAAAGAAGCTATAGAAGGCATTGACGGTATTTTCCATTTAGCTGCTCTGCCAATAGGATCGTCTGCTCAGAATCCTAGAGCATGTCTCGAAATCAATGTAGATGGTACTTTTAATGTGATAGAGGCGGCTAAAGACGCAGCTTCATCCCCCAAAATTGTCTTCTCTTCTGCTTCTTCTGTTTATGGGGATACCCTTGAGACCATGGATGAAAGTCATCCACTAAATGCAAAAACGATGTATGGCGCCAGCAAAATTGCTGGCGAGTTTTTCCTGCGGGCGTTTTATGACATGTACGGATTAGACTACGTAATCCTGAGATATATGAATGTTTATGGTCCCAGACAAGAAGGTGGATTGGTAATGAGTGTTCTCAAACGCATTAAATCGGGTCAGCCTCCAATTATCTTTGGTGACGGTTCTCAGTCCTTTGATTTTATCCCCAGATGACTGAGGAGGAGCAAGACTATGTTATTAACAATATGAAAAATATTTCAAGAAGGAGAGATAGGTGATGGATGTTCCTATAGAACCAATTGAAGCGTTAACCGGGCTTCTTGACCTACCAGGCATTGGGAAAATTCGACTTGACTTCCTTGTTACTTATGAATCGGATGCTTTCTACATTCGTTGTCTCGACTTAGGCATTATGTCTTGTGGTGAAACGATAGAAGAATGCAAAGAAAATATTCAGGAGGCAATTTTAATCTATCTGGAAGATTTGCCTGAAGGACAGAGTTTATTCAAACCCGCTTTGCCCAAGTACTGGCAAATGTTTTACGAACTGAGGTATCAAACAGAACAAAAAGAAAGTAAAAAGGTTTCTCCCTCCGAAAAACGCATCCTTGAGCAATTTTTGGGGGATAAGGGCGCCATCGTTTTACAGTATGCTTAAGTTAAACCAACTACGAAAAATTTTAAGAGTTTATGGGCTTCGAGTGGAAAATACAAGGCGTGGTAAACATCCCTTCAAAGTGAAAGGCCTTATTCTTGGTACGAAACGACAGCACACATATCCACTCAAAGTCCACGGAAGGAATCCTGAAATTTCTCGCAGTTACCTGAAGGGCATCATTGAAGAGTTCAATCTTCCAGAAGATGTTTTCGAGAATAGGTGATTACTCAGTAAAAATCACAAGGTGACTTACGATGAGAGGTAACAAATGTGCGGTATAGCAGGTATTTATAACTTTAACGGCGAACTTGTTTCATTAGAACTCATAAAACAGATGTGCGACATCATGGCTCATCGTGGTCCTGATGACGAAGGACAGTACATCGACGGCAATCTTGGCTTGGGACACAGGCGTCTGAGCATTATTGACCTTTCCGCTGCTGGACATCAACCAATGAGCAATGTTTCTGGAACGGTTATCATCACCTACAACGGCGAGATTTATAATTTCCGAGAGTTGCGTTGGGAATTGGAATCTTACGGGCATATTTTTCGCTCAAAAACCGATGTGGAAGTCATTATCCACGCTTATGAGCAATGGGGAGAGGATTGCGTCCTGAAATTTAACGGCATGTTTGCTTTTGCCATCTGGGACAAGAAAAACAGGCGATTGTTTTTGGCTCGGGACAAATACGGCATCAAACCTTTGTACTACTGTTATCATAAGGATTTCTTCATATTTGCCTCTGAAATTAAAGCCATTTTAAAACATCCAGACATCTCTGTTTCAGTCTGTTTAGAAGCCTTGAATGAGTATTTTACCTTCCAGAACATCTTCTCCGATTTGACTTTATTAAGGTGTTCATCTGTTACCACCAGCGCATACTGTGATGTTGGATGGCGGTTTAGGTTCGTTGAAGATAAGGCGATATTGGGATTATGAGTTCGTCCAGAATAATGAGGGCAAAACGACGAAGGAATTGGAAGATGAATTATATTATCTATTTGAGCAGGCAGTAAGCAGACAATTGGTCAGCGATGTTCCAGTAGGATGTTCTCTCAGCGGCGGCATGGACTCTGGCTCAATCACTGCGGTTGCAGCTCGACATCTTCCATATATGTGTACGTTTACAGCAGGTTTCGATTTATCTTCCGCTTCCGGCTTGGAATTAGCATTCGATGAAAGGGAAAAGGCGGAGATGATGTCCTATCTCTTCAAGACAGAACACTACGAAGTCGTGCTCAAAGCTGGAGATATGGAGAGGGTGATGGAACCTCTAATTTGGCATCTTGAGGATTTGCGCGTAGGACAGTGTTATCCAAACTACTACGTCATGCGTTTAGCTAGCAAATTCGTAAAAGTTGTGCTTTCTGGAGGCGGCGGAGATGAACTCTTCGGCGGTTATCCCTGGCGATACTACAGAGCGGTAGTCAATGCTAACAAAGATGATTATTTACGCAAATACTACAATTACTGGCAAAGGCTTCTGCCCGATGAAAATCGAAAAGATTTCTATCTCCCCGATGTTTGGAAAAAGATAAAGAGTTATTCTTCTTTCGATACTTTTTGCCGCGTTTTTGATGGACAGGACTTTTCGCTCACGTCGCCAGAGGATTACATTAATAAGTCGATGTATTTTGAGATAAAAACTTTTCTACACGGACTCTTTGTGGTTGAAGATAAAATCGCAATGGCGCATTCGGTGGAGACAAGGGTGCCATTTATGGAGGATGAGCTGGTTGCTTATGCGACAAAAGTGCCAGTTCGGTATAAACTCAAAGATCTCGGCGAGGTTATCCGAATAGGTCAATAACATTCTTCTGGAACGGTCAATCACAGGTTAATGATTTGGTCACTGCTGAGTTTTGAGTGGTGGTTGAGGATATTTATGGGAAACCATTATGATCTCGCATTCTAAACCTTTTCTCATAGACGAGGATTACCTGGCAATCAAAAACGTTTTGCTGTCTGGAATGATTGTTGAACGAAGTGAAATCCCGAGAATCGGGGCTGTTGCTAAGTATCTTGGAATGGTTGGCGGCGTAGCGACTGGCTAAAAGCGAAGAAGAATAAGAAACGGAGGTACTTCTAATTAATCGGATAGATTTGGCGGAAGAGTTCTTACAAGATGCAAAAACAAACCTTGAAAACAAGAGCTTGCGAACTTCTATTTCCCGCAGCTATTATTCAGTATACCATGCTTGCGTAGCACTCTTCGAACACTACAGCTATAGGGCTCATAATTTTCTTTCAAGGTCGGGAATACCGGCCAAAAAGTGGGAGCATGGCATTATTATGAAGAAAAGTTACGACGAGTTAGTGATACGACACAAAATCTTAGATGCGCAAGATGTCTGGTGGATAAATTGGTTATACCGCGATAGGATTAACGCGGATTATAGGTACGACGTCTCTATCACAGAAAGGATGGCAAAAGAGTCATTTAAAAGAGCTTGTGCCGTATATAAAAACATCAAGGAGGCAATGAAATGAGAGCCACGGCTGATTTACTGCCAGTTAAGAACTTTGAGCAGAACCTAAAAGAGATAATGGATGCTATCAAAAATAGATTTCCTGAAGCTATTGTTTTAATAAAAGATGAAATTTACGAGGATGAAGATCTCAATATTGATATATTCGTTGAAACCAAAGATTTACCGAGTGTTGATGAAGAAGTTAGTCGGGTTGTCTTTGATTTAACGAAAGAGACTGACTTTCTAATTTTACCAACAGTTGCTCCGATGGAATCTTGTCCTGTGAAACAGTGAAATCTTTTACCTTTGCCTTCTCACAAGGATACCTTCTGTGAACATCCGTGTTAATTCGTGGCTAATAATTGATTATTATGATCTCGCATTCTAAACCTTTTCTCATAGACGAAGATTATTTGGCAATCCAAAACGTTTTGCATTCTGGAATGATTGCTGAAGGTGAAGTTGTCGCAGAGTATTTGGGAGTGCTCGGCGGTATAGCGGCAAGTAGCGGTACGACGGCGCTTTTCTTATAGCGGTACGACGGCGCTTTTCTTAGCGCTTAAGGCGTTGGATATTTCGCATGGCGATGAAGTGATTATTCCAACTTATGTTTGCCGAGCGGTTTTGGATGCAGTCAACTATACAGGCGCAACGCCTGTGCTATGTGACGTTGGCAATGATAAGGATGTAGATTGGAGCCGCTATGATTATTGATGCTCACGTTCATGTTACACCCGATGGAAAATGGTTCAATACAGATCACGATGCTTCCGTGGAATCGTTAATAAGCGAACTTGACGAGGCATCTATTGACAAAGCTATCCTTTTACCAGTTGAAGGATTCATCGAGAATGATTTCATAGTTGATGTTTGCAAGAAATATCCAGATAGATTTATGCTATGACTGGTTGGAGGATAGGATATTTAGCCGCAAGCGAAAGATTAGTCGCTGAAATGTTGAAAGTCGCTCAATACTCTATCACTAACGTCTCTGCTTTCATCCAAAAAGCTGCGGTAACTGCGCTAACTGATAGCTCAGTGCAAGAGTTTGTAAAAGAAATGTGCATGACATACGCTAAGAGGCGGGAATTGATTACAGAATCTATTAACTCAATAAATGGACTTAGGGCACAAAAGCCGGATGGCGCTTTCTATATCATGGTTGATGTCTCGAATTTCAACAGAAACTCTGTTGAATTTGCCCAAATTCTTTTAGAAAAAGCATACGTTGCTACGGTGCCCGGAATCGCTTATGGCGCATGTGCTGAAGGATATGTTCGGATGACTTTTGCCGTTGCCGAAGAACAAATCGAATGCGCTTGCGATAGAATTGCACAAATATTGAAGTGAGGATTGTTTACAAGGATTGAGAACTATCTAAGAACTATATTGTATGAGGAAAATTGATGGATGGAATTATGCTTGATGTTCCATATTTTCGCCAGCAGAGATGGTATACTTGTGGTCCAGCATGTTTACGGATGGTTTTGTCCTATCTCCAGATAGACAAATCAGAAAGCGAAATCAATACTCTTTGCCGAGTTGATTTCGCCGGAACAACCTGCGAGCAAATTGCGGATGCTGCAAGTAAATTAAATCTACACTCGGAAGTTTTGATGAATATCACCATTGATGACTTGAAACATATTCTCGAAAATCAACTGCCTTTGATCGCTTTGGTTGATGGTGGTATACTTTATGGTGATATCCCAGGCTTTGGACATTTTATTGTGATTGTCGGAATCGAAAGTGAAGATGTCATTTATCACGACCCGGAAATAAGAGCAAGTTGCAGGACACAAGTTGATGATTTTTTAGATGCTTGGCGTCAATTTGAATTTTTAGGGGTGAGGATATGGAAGCCCGAGAAAAAGTAAGACAATATCTTTATCGTAATGTTGGCAATCTGGTTACTGCTGGCAGATCAGTTTTCGATTTAAAAAATCATTACTGGCATGTGCCGGTGCTTTGTAAAACAGACCGCGGTATTTTTATTGTTGGTGAGTTTAAACTAGATCAAGAACTGAACTTTGTTTTTATACCAACAAAGCAGGAAATGCTGAAAGTTTTGAACGCTCAATTAAAGCGAACATTAACATTAGTTAACGAGGAACCCGACGAGGTACGCCAGAGAGGCTTGATTCCGGTCACTCTTTAATTTGGGAAAAAGGAAGTCTTTTGGGCATGTTTCAAAAATCTGTTTACACTTTTTTTATCCGCTAATCTTCGCGAATTTTCTAAAATTAGTGAAGATTAGTGGAGATTAGCGGATAGAAAGTGTAAAGTAATTTTTGAGGAAAAATGAAACATGCCAACTATGGCACTTTTGAGGGAAACCATCATGTGAACTTTGAATGGATAAAAAAAGCTTAATCTCCAGTGCCAAGCCGAGTAAAATAAAACGGTAACTGTCCACATTGCCGAAGAAGGAAATCTGAAAATGAACGAACAGCCCTCACCTGATTACGACAGCCCGTGGAAGGAGGCGATTGAACGGTATTTTGAACCGTTCATGGTGTTCTTCTTTTCACAAGCCCACGCCGAGATTGACTGGGCAAAAGGATATGAATTTCTGGACAAAGAGCTGCAACAAGTGGTGCGCGATGCCGAGATTGGACGGAAGTATGTCGATAAGCTGGTCAAGGTGTGGACAAAGGATGGTGAGGAAGCGTGGGTGTTGGTGGCAGTTTACGAAGTAAACTGCTGAACGAAGTGAACATATTGAGGTGCAAAGTCAGAAGGAAACTGGCAAAGCCTCGCGGATGTATATCTATCATCTCCGCCTGTTTGATCGTTTCCACCGTCTGGTAGCGTTGCGAGGAACGAAGCAATCAGTCGGTGCTGGGAGACGAAGATTTCGACTGGCGACCGGATTACTTCGGGTATCACCTGTGGGGGTGTGAGATCGGGTTCAAGTTTCCAATCGTGAAGCTGCTCGACTTAAAAGAACGGTGGGCTTTTTTAGAGACCAGTCGAAACCCCTTTACCAAGATGGCTTTGCCGGCGGATTTAGACCGTCATTTTGATGAAGAAATGATTCGTTATGAGAATGAATATATAGCGGCGGTGACTCTGAGGAAGGAAACGAAAGAAGCCCTTGATATAGCTCACGAATTGAATGAGATTTTTTCAGATAACAACCTTGCCGTAGGCATCTATACCAAGGAAGCAACAAATGGAAGTAGTACTCCGTCAACTTAATTTCTAAATGGAGAAATTGGAGAAATGTCATCACTTCGATGATGCTTCGCAGGCTCAAGACAGTGCGGCATCTGAATGAAGTGAATAATAAGTGTTGGGTTGGAAGGCTGGAAGGATGGGTGGATGGTGTTTTTCCATCCTTCTATTATTCCATCTATTCATTCATTTCTTCGTCAGTTGTCAAAACTAAACATTGTCAAAATAGTTCTCAGAGGGATTTATGATGAAAATAGCTTGTGTTGTAGGCGCACGTCCTAACTTCATGAAAATCGCCCCAATCCTTGAGGCGATGAAAAAATATACTCAGTTACAACCTATCCCCCTTAATAAAGGGGGACAGGGGGTTGTATTAGTGCATACTGGTCAGCACTACGACTACGAGATGTCCGGCGTATTCTTCGAGGATCTAAACATTCCCGAACCTGATATCCACCTCGGAGTAGGGTCTGGCAGTCATGCTGTACAAACCGCCAAGATCATGATTGAATTTGAAAAGGTTGCCCTCGAATACAAACCTGACTTGGTTTTGGTTGTCGGAGATGTCAACTCAACATTAGCCTGTGCGTTAGTAGCAGCTAAGTTATATATTCCTGTCGCTCATGTGGAAGCGGGAATCAGAAGTTTTGATAAGTCCATGCCTGAAGAAATCAACAGAATCCTCACTGACGCGGTATCGGATTACCTGTTTGTCCCTATTGAACACGGCTGCGCAAATCTCCGTAGAGAAGGTATCCCTGAAGAGAAAATATTCCTCGTCGGTGACGTAATGATAGATACATTGTTGAAGTACAAAGAAAAAGCCGCTGCTAATCCCATATTAGATGAACTTGGTTTGCAAAAAGGAAACTACGCTCTAATGACTATGCATCGTCCACATAACGTTGACATAAAGGAAAACCTCATTAAGATACTGAGAGCTATTCAGGAAATCCAAAGCAAGATTAAAATTGTTTTTCCCATGCATCCCCGTACTCGTAGTCGAATTGAAGAATTTCAACTCAGCGAAAAACTATCCGATATGAATAATCTGATAATCATCGAACCAATAGGATATTTGCGCTTTCTCAACTTGATGATGAATTCTAAATTTGTGCTGACGGATTCAGGCGGTATGCAAGAGGAAACTACGGTGCTCAACATCCCCTGTTTGACCCTGCGGGAGAACACTGAACGCCCTGAAACAATTGATGGGGGAACTAATACGTTGGTTGGCAATGACACCCAACGTATTATCGAAGAAAGCTTTAAGATCTTAGACGGGCACGGTAAAACTGGAACTTATCCTGAACTATGGGATGGATGGGCTAGCGAAAGGATTGTAAAAATCATCAACAAGGAATCTGACACAAATTTTGCAGTTATCAGAAGATAATGTTCTGGAGGGATGGAAGAATGGAAGGAAGGGATGGAAAGGATGGAAGGGGGGAATGGAAGGAAGGGAAAGATTTCCCCCTTTCCTTCCTCTCCTTCCTTTCCCCGCGCCTTTTCTCCTCATAAATATTTACTCTTTGAGAGGTGAAATGGAATGTCTAAAGCAATACGGGGAGTTTATAGAAACGGAGTCATTGAATTGTTCGAAGAGGCGGAAGTTGCAGAGGGAACTGAAGCAACAATTACTTTCACCCAAATAACGGTATCTGACGAGACAATAAAACGTCTAAAAAGGTGGAAACAACAAGATTTGATAAGTTCCTTCCCAAACTTTGCGCGTAAAAGGAAAGAGAATGAACCTGTAAAAATAAAAGGGGAACCTTTATCCCAAACCGTGATTGAAAATAGAGGACCTAAATGATTTATTATTTTGATTCGAGCGCTCTTGTCAAACGATATGTTGTCGAAATAGGTACAACATGGGTCAAAAATATTCTTACTGCTGCTCTGCCAGATGAAGTGATAATTTCAAAAATTACAGGTGCTGAAGTCGTCTCAGCTTTCGCAAGAAGGCATCGTGCTAGAGATATTTCTACGGCAGATTATACCCAAATGCTTAACGATTTTTATGAGCATTTTCGTTATGAATATGTCAAAGTTGAAGTGACAGATAGTGTCGTACTCTTAGCAATGGATATTGCTCAACAACACGCATTGAGAGGATATGACACCATTCAATTGGCATCGGCTCTACTAATGGATGCTGAACTAAAGCAAGCGGGTGAAGCCGGTTTAACTTTCGTTTCGGCAGATAATAACTTATGTGATGCTGCCAGGCTTGAAGGGCTAATAACCGAAAATCCAAATAATTATCCATAAAAATCCTTTGACCGACTACTTTTATGCAACGTGTCTGGTGTCTAGATAATGTAGCTCGCTGCGCAAGGTAGTTAGCGGAGAAGCACGGATTAACACCGGAAAAGAGTAAAAAAATCTGGCTTCGCGTCGTTTACTTCGTAAACCACTGAAAATCAGTGTTAATTTGTGGCTAATAAATCAATTATGTTCTCACATTTTTTAAGAATAAAGGCGCGGGAAAAGGAAGGAAAGGAAGGAAAAGAAACATTCCCTCCTTTCCATCCCTTCCTTCCCTTCCCCGCTTTCCTTTCCACGACGGTATTGACGGTATTGATGGTTACCTGCGTGGGGTAATTAGCAGCAGCCTCAATGTAAACGTCCAAGCTAAAAAAGGAAGTTTTAATGAATTTTGACCGACGCACCCAGATTCTTTTACAGTTACAGCGTTTAACAGGTTCGCAGTCTAATGCGCTCCATAATCTGATAGAACTTGGATTAATCGAATCAGATAAACTGGAAGAACTCATCAATGAAATGACAAAGGAGCGTTTCAAAAAGGGACAAGCTTACCTTGAATTCGCAAGAAGCTTAGATATCAACGTTTCGGAGAATCAAACTCACATCGTTTCGAGAAATTACTATGGCATGTACCATCTCGCGCGTGCTACTGTTTTTCATACACATAGAAGGGACATAGATTCCCATGACAGGCTTCCTGAAGCGTTTGGTCAAATAGTAGGCGCCACTCTCAAAGAAAAACTCGAGAAATGGCGGGATGCGCGAAATGTCCTTGAATATTCGCCATATACCCCGACTGATATTACGATAATCTGTTCAGAATCCATGAGCGATGCTCAAGAAATCTTGACGATGTGCAAAGAATATTTGAAAGGAAGAGGTGTTTTAATTGAAGTCTCTTAACTCTTTTCCACCTTCTATAATAAGAATAGAAGTTGATTTTGAAGAGCTACGTCGGTATGTCAAGCAAGTTTTTGAAGAAGAGTATGGAATCAATAGTGTCGTAAAAGTGGAAGCTGCTCAGTACAGCCCAGATATGATTAACATCACGGTTTATGTGAAGGAAAAGAAAGCAGATATGTGGGATTTATGTACGAAGATTACCCACACGCTTAGAAATCAAGAAATTCGAGCGGGGATTCGCACCGAACAAGCCTAAACGCGAGGACAACCCCCTAACCCCCTTTATCCCCCTTTATTAAGGGGGAGGGGGACGGATAAAAAAAGAACATAAATCCGTTAGCCTTCGTTGCGAGAAACGAAGCAAAGAAATAATGGATGTTATAAAAAATAGATTTCCTGAAGCTATTGTTTTGTTAAGGGCTTGCCCTCGAGTCCTGAACGTAGTGAAGGAACAGAAGGGATGAAATTTACGAGGATGAAGATATAAATATCGATATATTCTTTGAAACCGAAGATTTACCCACAGTTGCTACGATGGAATCTTGTCCCATGAAATGGTGAAATCTTTTCCTTTTAACTTAGATATCTTAGCAAAAGACGCTAAGCCACGGATTCTCACGGATTAACACGGAAAAATCCGTGAAAATCCGTTGTATCTGTGTTTACGAATGATAGAAAAACAAAAGAAAACATACACAGGAATAAAAAGTATAGGAGATAGGAAACAGGTAGAAAGGAAGGAAAGGGGTAAATCCTTCCCTTCCTTCCTTTCCTTCCTTTCCCCGCGCCTTTCTATCCCGGTATTGATGATTCTCTTCGTAGCGTGTAACAACTCGCCTGTTGAGGAAGAGGTTCAAGACAAAGAAGCCCCTGATTTGGAAAAGATTTTGAAAGACATGGTGCTTATTCCTGCCGGAGAATTTCTGATGGGTATTCCAGAAGGTGAAGGTGGGTTTGATGAACATCCACAACACATAGTATACTTAGATGATTATTATATTGACAAATACGAAGTGACGAATGCGCAATTCAAAGAGTTTGTAGAAGCGACTGGGTATATGGCAGATGCTGAACGTAAAAATTCTGGAGAGGTTTGGAATCCGGTGGAGTGGGGTCCTCTGAGTTTGTTAACACTCCCCGGTGTAAATTGGCGAAACCCTCATTCATGGATAGGGAAGGATGAGTTGAATCCTGAAGGCTGGAGGCAAAATAGACCGCATCCTAAAGTATGGGAAAATTATAATTTTGATGACAGGTTGAATTATCCTGTCGTTCAGGTTAGTTGGAATGATGCTCAAGCGTATGTAGCATGGGCAGGTAAGCGTCTGCTAACGGAAGCAGAATGGGAAAAAGCCGCAAGAGGAACTGATGGTAGAAAATGGCCATGGGGAAATGAGTTTCACCTCGATATTGCCGCTGTCACTACCCATGCTAACATTGGTAGCGAAGAGCCTCTGCCTGTTGGTTGTTTTCCAACTGGAGTCAGCCTGTATGGAGTATACAACTTGGCAGGAAATGTGCAAGAGTGGGTTGCTGATTGGTATGCGCCGGATTACTATGCGAAAAGTCCCTTGAATAACCCGAAAGGACCCGAAATCGGGGAATTTCGTGTTATTCGGGGTGGTTCATGGAGACATTTCAAGAGTTATCAATTATTGAGTACAAACCGCTATTATCAATTGCCCGATTACAGCAGTAATTTTGTCGGCTTCCGTTGCGCTTGGAGTAAATAGCTTAGCAAGACTTTTTGAAAAATTGTCCTATACCTCTGATGTGGAATTGAGTGGTTTTTGATTTCCAAGTGTCTGAAATGTGCTAAAGTGTCTAAAATTGGAAATTCATCTCCACACCTTACGGCGTGAGCTTTCTTGCCTTTTCTTTGTAAAAAATTGTGAGGAATAACCATTTATGCACATAGCAAACAAACGCATATTCATGACGGGCGGGGCGGGATTTATCGGCACGACCCTAACGCGCTGTCTGGTAAACGATAATGAGGTAGTTATATACGACAACTTGCATAGAAACGCGATTAGTAACTCAGGTTTACTTCAACACAAGAATGTAAAATTTATTCGCGGCGATGTCTTGGATTTTGTGCGCCTGAAAGAGTCGATGGCGGAAAGTCATATTGTTGTCCATCTTGCAGCTATTGCTGGCGTAGACACAGTGATGGAGGATATGGTTAGAACATTGCGGGTGAATGTTATTGGCACATACAATGTTCTTGAAGCAGCCAGGACGTTATCTAAAATAGAGCGTCTGGTCGATTTCTCAACCAGCGAGGTTTTCGGCACACATGCTTATAAGGTTGATGAGTTACACGAGACATCCCAAGGCGCTGTCGGTGAGGCTCGTTGGACTTATGCTATTAGTAAATTGGTGGGTGAACATTTCAGCCATGCCTACTGTTATGAATTTGACATGCCTACTGTATCAGTACGTCCTTTCAATATCTACGGGCCTGGACAGGTTGGCGGTGGTGCAATTAAGGCTTTTGTATTAAAGGCTATCAAGAACGAAAATTTAATCGTACACGGCGATGGTTCACAAATTAGAGCATGGTGTTATATAGATGACCTAATCGACGGTGTGTTGTTGACTTTAACTAAATCAGAAGCTATTGGACAGTCTTTTAATATCGGCAATCCCCGTAGCACCATCACCATTTATAATCTTGCTCTTGAAGTTATCCGCCTTAGTGGCGCATCTTCGCAAATTGAGTTTAAGCCAATAAACTATACGGACATTGAAATCCGCGTTCCTAATATAGATAAAGCGCGAAATCTTTTGGGCTATGAGCCAAAAGTTGAGTTACAAGAAGGTATTCTACGTACATTGAAGTGGTATAAGGAGAATTCATTTTGATAAAACTAATGATTGAAAGAAAAAGGTGGGGATAGCATGCTGAAAGCTTTGGAAGCCATATATGAAAACGGAAATATTCGATTTCTTTCCCAAGGCGAGAGAGGAATTTACAAAGCAATAGTTGTTTTACTAGAACCAATTAATATCGAAGAAAACACTTTGCAAAAGTACAAAAGACTATCATCAGATTTTGATTTTGGCTTAAAAGCAGATAATGAGTACGCCAGGCAACTTTTAGACGAGCATAAAGAGTTAGTATACTTGCAATTAGAGACAGAGAAAGTTTTGGAGGGAAAAGGTGACATATAGAATTAAGCGTGGAGATATTTACCTCGCGTCCTATCATTTCCCACACGAAGATGAAACCATCATAAGACAACGTCCTGTATTAGTTCTTCAATGTGATGACGATAATGAAAATCCTCATTATCCCTTAGTTATCGTAGCTCCGGTGACAACTAAAAAAATAGAACGTATTTATGAACAAGATGTTTTTCTCAGGAAAGGTGAAGGAGGACTTGATGAAGATTCCAAAGTGCTTTTAGGCGTGATGCAAGCCGTTACTAAAACTTCGTTGGTAAATAGGATAGGAAGTCTTTCTCATCGAACAATGGAGGTTATAAATCTAAAATTGCTTCGCCTTCTCGGTTTTCTATAAAAGAGTATCCAGATGGCGCCAAAAGGTCAATTCCAATTACTGTCAATAACCCCGACTGATTGTTCCAATCAGTCGGGGCTTGAGTAAGTACCATCCGCCAGATGGGAAAGCAAGAGACGAAACTGTTGACTAGACATTAGTTCTGAACCAACTGGATGTGGCAGTCCAAAAGATGTTAGGTGACGCTACCCTAATCCTTAACCTCTCTGTTGGTCAGAGTCGAAGGGTTGTATATACACCTTTGATTGTCGAAGGTGTCTTACAAACCCCGTAAGGGGAAAAATGTTTGTGCGTTGGACTAATCCACAAAGATAGTGAGACTCAAATCCGTATATCTGAGCACAAGGCACAAAACAAAGGAGATTCGAATGTTTGTACCGGTAGTTGACAAAGATAACAAACCATTAATGCCGACAAAGCCAGGTCGTGCAAGGCGATGGATTAAGTCAGGCAAAGCAACGCCATTTTGGAATAAAGGGATATTCTGTGTTCGACTGAATGTCGAACCAAAAGGCAGGAAAACGCAAGAAATAGCTGTTGGAATCGACCCTGGCAGTAAAAAAGAGGCGTTTACCGTTAAGTCAGAGGTGCACACGTATCTTAATATTCAAGCAGATGCTGTAACATGGGTAAAGGATGCCGTAAAAACAAGGCGAGAAATGCGTAGAGGAAGGCGATATAGAAAAACGCCATGCAGAAAACCAAGATTCAATCGTGCCAAAGGTGGCATTTCACCTTCTACGAAATCTCGTTGGCAATGGAAACTAAGAATATGTTGGTGGTTGAAAAAGATATTCCCTATCACTGATTTCGTGGTAGAGGATATTTCTGCGGCGACTAAAAAGGGCAAACGTCGTTGGAATGTATCATTTTCTCCCTTAGAAGTTGGAAAACGATGGTTCTACATGGAACTTTCTAAACTTGGGAATGTCCACACTATGTCCGGATACGAAACAAAGGAGCTGAGAGATGGTCATGGGCTAAAAAAGAGCAGTAACAAACTGTCTAACGACTTTTCAGCGCACTGTGTAGATTCATGGATATTAGCGAATTGGTTTGTGGGAGGACATATTTCCCCTGACAACAAAGAAATTCTCTTAGTAACGCCGCTTAGGTTTTACCACAGGCAACTGCATGCACAGAAACCTGCCAAAGGCGGTGTTCGCCGTCCTTTTGGAGGGACGCGGTCCTTTGGATTCAAGCGGGGGAGTTATGTCAAACATTCTCAATATGGTGTGTGTTTTGTAGGCGGCGCGTCAAAAGGGCGGATTAGTCTACATTCTATTGTCGATGGCAAAAGGTTGACGCAAAACGCAAAGCCACAAGATTGTAAGCATCTAACTTATGCGAGCTTTAGAACCTTGTCCTTGAACGAAGTGAAGGAATGGAGATAAAAACGGCTTCCTCCCCGACTGATTTTTCAAATCAGTCGGGGTCTCCGCCGTAAGAAAAGATGAAGAACAAGTCCAACGCCTATTGGTTGATACGAAGAATTATTCAAATACTTTTTTGTATTTCACTTCTCATAATTTTTGCCCCCATTATGTTGATAGCCAGCATCGCTATTAAGCTTTCTTCTGGCAGTCCTGTTCTCTATAAGGGTACGAGGGTGGGTAAGAATAAAAAGCCTTACACTTTGTATAAATTCCGCACAATGCACGTGCATGCTGAAAAAGAACTCGGCGGGCGGATGATAAAACCAACTGACCAATATATTACCAGAGTTGGTAATATATTGCGTAAAATGAAAATAGACGAATTGCCGCAGCTTTTTAATGTACTCAGGGGAGATATGAATTTAGTGGGGCCGAGACCTACTAAGATCATTGAAGAACTTCTCCGAGAATATCCAAATTATGTGAAAAGATTTGAAGTGAAGCCGGGAATTACCGGTTTGGCGCAAGTAAATCATGGATATTATGTCAGCCATGAGAAACGGGTAGCTCTTGACCTATTATATATTGAAAAAAGTTCATTATGGTTGGATATAAAGATTGTTGCTCGTACAGCCTATTTGATATTTAAAAAAATACTCTTGGCAGTTATACATAGGCTCGTTTTTATATTCAAAGCCAAGAGGGGCATTCAATTAACTTTTGAAGAATTACCTTATACGATTTTATGTTTCCATAACCTACCAAGGGATTCTCTATTGTTAGCTCACATTCTAAAATCCGCGCGCAAAACTATTAAAAATTTGGAATCGTCATTAGAATTAGCGCCGCAGAGTTCTGAATTACGTCATCATTTGGAACTTGCATATTTGATGGAAGGAAAAAATCAAAAAGCCATCAAAGAGAGAGAGAAAGCTGTAGAATTAGAACAAGGCTATATTGAAGCTGTTCTGGCTGATAAGCCAAAGGTTTTGAAGAAGCATCTCCTTTCTTTCCTGGAGCGTGAAATTTCTTTAAATTCCCAAACAGGAGATTTGTACTATAATCTTGGGATAGTTTATTTTAGCAACCGTTTATATAAACGCGCAGCATCTGCATTCAAGCAAGCTACTAAGATAAATCCAAACTTGATTGATGCTATCGTAGGTATGGGCGACAGTTACTACAAGCTCGGCGACTACCAAAAAGCGCTTGAAAATTTTGAAACAGCCATTCAGAAGAAAACTGATGACGCTGTTTTGCATTTCAAAGTTGGGTTGACTTTAGCAAAGCTAAGTTCGTATGCGACCGCGATAGAAAAATTCAAACAAGCGTTAGCGATAAACCCAAATTTTTCAAAGGCTCAAGAGCATCTAAATTTTTGTCAGTATCAATTGGGTTGGGATACTGAATGAGATAATGCACTTTACACACGCGCGGTTAGAACGAAGGTTGTCTAAATTTGTCTACAAATTTTGGCAACTGTAGATACCACAAGTAGTAGGAGGAAATGCGTACAACATTAGCTAAACATTTGTTGTTTCCAATCATACAATTTGCCTTGAAAAACAGATGCTGGGATTATTACAAAGTTGTAGAAGAATCTCAGTGGTATTCTCCAGAAGAGATACAGAAATTACAGTGGAGAAAACTCAAAGAGCTTCTTGAGCATGCATATGAAAATGTTCCGCTGTACCATCAAGCCTTTGAGGAAGCCGGTCTTAAGCCTGGAGATATTAATCATCCGGATGATATGTCCAAGTTGCCGATTATGACGAAGGAGATTTTTCGGGAAAACTATCCGCACAATACGCTTGCAAAGAATGTCTCAAAGTCGGACATGGTTCTAAATAACACATCGGGTTCAACAGGTTCGCCCTTTCAGTTCATGATGAATCGGCGGCTTGTAGGAATGCGATGGGCATACTATATCAGGGGCAATAAGTGGGTTAATTTAGATGTAGGCGAGAGATTTGTAAGGCTGTGGGGGGTTAGAAAATCATTCAAAGAACGGGTGTCCATCGGATTTACTCTGAATATGAAGACACTTTCCGCTTTCGGCATGGACGAAGAGCGAATGGAAGAATATGTGGAATACATAAAGAAGCATCAGCCCAAAGTTATCGAGGCTTATGCTTCCGCCGCCACCCGTTTAGCCATGTTCATCAATAGTCAAGGAATCAGAGACATAAAAGTCGGCGCGGTTATTACTTCCGGTGAAACTTTGCCCGAAGCCCATAGAAAAGAGATAGAATTAGCATTCAACTGTAATGTGTTCAACCGCTACGGCTGCCGCGAATTTGGAGCAATTGCGCATGAATGTTCAGAACATACTGGATTGCATCTCAACGCCGAGAGCTTTTTCATTGAGTTTGTAGAGGATGAGCAAACAGCGAATACAGGGTTGTACAAGATTATTTTGACGAATCTTGAAAATTACGCAATGCCGTTCATTCGTTACGAAATTGGTGATATGGGGCGTCCAGGCGATAAGGAAGGAACACGTCTTGTGAAGCAAGATGTGATTTGCACATGCGGCAGGGGCTTGCCATTGATAGCAGAACCTCATGGTAGAATAATTGACCTTGTGATGAGTCCATCGGGAAGAATGGTCTCTGTCCACTACATGACTCTGCTCTTTGGTAGTTACAATGAGTACGTGAAGGGTTTTCAGGCGACACAGACGCAGGAAGATAAACTGGAAGTTATGATTGTCCCTGGTGAACGGTACAATGATGAAATTGGTGAAGTATTGCGTCAAAAAGTGCAAGAACATACAGGGGATGATATGGAAGTAATGTTTATCCCTGTTGATGAGATTCCGCCGAGCGAAACAGGAAAAAGGGCGTTGTTGAGGAGTTTGGTGAAGGAACAGACAGGACTCTCTCCACGCCAAAGGCAGATATTGTAACGTCAGTTCGACATATAGGTGTTTTTGAAAGCCGGACACCCGGACAAGTCCTGAGCTTGCGAAGGAACAGCCGGACAGGCCGGCCGGTTGTCTGGTTGTCTGGCTGTTCTAAAAGCGTCATCCGCAAAAATTTGCAAAAGTTGTGTATTTATGCGGTTTTTCGCGGTGGTATTTCATTGACGATTTGGTGGTATTTCGTTGACGGGCACATTCTAATTTTTCCTTTACCGGTGCGCTTTTGCGGTTTTTTTTGTCCTTCCACTCTTCTTACAAAAATTTGCGTCGTGAAAGCACCCGCTTTTCAAGCGTGGTGATGAAACGACGCACCATTTTTTTAGGGTCAATCCCTAAAAAATGGATAATTTCAGTTTTTCTTTGAACCGCCGCAGTCAGAGTGAGTTTTGCTGCCTGTACTGCGGACATACAGCCAACGCGGATGAGAATGCTGCTCGAAACATTGCCGAACGTTTCGGCGATGACGAGATTTTAAAACTTCCTTTCCGTGACGTGGAGACGGTGTTGGCAATTAGGTTCTTGCGCCGTCACCCGGTTGCCCGTAGTGCAACCGCTGGTCCCTTAAAAAGGGATGCCCTTCTTTCGTTAATTTCGTTCGGGTAGCTAGAACTGCGTTCCTAAAACTTCAGGGACGCCGAGAGGTAAGGGCAAAGACCCGACAGTCAATCAGCCCAGTCAACACCTGTGTTTGGAATAATTGTCCATAAAATAGGTAACTATTAAAAGAGTGGATTAACTATGGGAAAATTGAGCCAGAAGGTGAAGAAAAGTGATTTTATTGACTATTGACTATTGACTATTGACTATTTAATTTTCAATTGTCAATCGTCAATTGTCAATCGTCAATTGTCAATCTTCATTTATGAAAAAAGTTCGTATTGAAAAACTAAACGGAAGAGACGTATACCCTGTTATTGCAGAGGGACTTGAGAGCTTTGGGATTCCGCTTCGGCTAAAAAGTTGTCAACAGGTTTTCATCAAGCCTAACCTGGTGAGCGATGTCAAGGAATACATCCAGAACGGCTCAAATACTGACATCAGAGTTATAGAGGGAGTGCTTCAATACCTGAACAATTACAATGTAAAGATATTCTTGGGCGAAAGCGACATGGGACCCCAGTTGAAGGGGCGAAAAGTAGAGTATGCCCTGAAATATATGGGAGTGTATGACTTACAAAAGAAATACGATTTTACAATAGTAAATCTGACACACGACGAAAAAACGACAGTCAAGTTTTCAAATCCGCTATTTTTGAAAGAGATAGAACTTGGCAAAACCCTCCTCGATGCCGACCTAATAATCAACCTTCCCAAAATTAAAACTCACAAATATGCAACACTCACCTGCTCGCTGAAAAATATGTTCGGCACGATACCCGACCCTTTGCGCGTTAAATACCATCCAAATATTCATGCTGTGCTGGCTGACCTGAATTCATTGTTTTACGAAAAAATGTTTGTGATTGTCGATGGAATTATCGCTATGGAAGGGAATGGACCAATTTACGGTACTCCAGTAAACCTTGGTCTTTTACTTTTTGCAGATAACCCATTAGCCGCTGATGTTACCGCAGCTCGCATTATCGGCATGGCCCCTGAAGAGATTGAGCATTTAAGGTTATTCAAAGAGCATTATGCCCTCCTTGATTGGAATCACATTACAACTTTTGGCAATGTAGCTTTGGAAGATGTGTATAAACCGTTTGTGCGGTCGAAGCTGAATTGGTTTTTGAGAATAGAGCGTCGGCTTCTGCCGCGGCCTTGGTTTTTGAAATTTATCTATAGCCGATTTGCTTTAATGTACATCGTTTATCCACTCCGAAATGTCATAAAGCGGCTGCGTGGGGGCGCGAGCAGTTGGTATTTGGATACTGAATCTCTGCACGACTAAAGTCGGCAGGTTCTTAGACCTTAATGCCTCTACCGGGCTCTCACAGAACAACTTGAGTTATTAGAACAGCTCAAGTTGAACTGCTACAACATCCCGGTCCTTAGCCAAAGGTATTCCCTCTTATCGTAGGGAAAACAGAACTTTCGCGGACGAACCGCTCTGTCTCCCTTCCGGAAGCGGAAACTGCAATGCAGTTTCCCTCGCAGTTTAGTCCCCCTTACCAAAGGGGGTAGGGGGTTGTTCAAGAGAGCACCGTCCGCCTGGTCTGATTCCAGACCGCAACCTTTCGGTTGTGCTC
>Ga0194110_10001947_pt1 | contig 26305 bp, 19 predicted proteins | sample TA2Kig1200mmetaG_FD_146192 | JGI IMG/M metagenome (GOLD analysis project Ga0194110, IMG submission 146192) | Freshwater microbial communities from Lake Tanganyika, Tanzania - TA2015032 Kigoma Deep Cast 1200m | ecosystem: Environmental > Aquatic > Freshwater > Lake | place: Tanzania: Lake...
GCAGAGCTCCTCGGCCTCACCCGCCGAACCCTCCAGTACCGCATGGAGAAATACGCCATCCAGCCCAAAGGCGGCCCTGCCACCCCGCCCGAGGACCCGGCATGACCCGCAGCGGACGATTGATCCGACTGATCCGACCGATCCGACTGATCCGACCGATCGGTCCCATAAGGAGCACCCGTTGGCCAAACAGCCCCTCCCCGACGACCTGACCCTCGACAGCCTTGTTCAGCACCTCCAGCGCGCCCAGCTCAGCCCCGTCTACGCCATCATCGGCGAAGAGCCCTTCGCCCGCTCCCAGGCCATCCAGGCCATCCGCCAGGCCGTCCTGAAGGACTCCGACCCCGACCTCGCGCTCAGCCAGTACCTCGGCAACGAAGTGGGCGACCCCCGCGAGCTGCTCGACGAGCTCCGCACCCCCGCCTTCCTCGCCCCCCGCCGCCTCGTGCTCGTGGAGGACGCCGCCCCCTTCGCCGCCAACGCCCGCGACCCACTCCTCGCCTACCTCGAGAGGCCATCGAAGACCGGCACCCTCGTCCTCGTCCTCGAAAAGCTCCCGAAGAACGAGAAGCTGGGCATCGCCCTCCGCAGGGCCGGCATCGTCGTAGCCTGCGACCCGCCCCGCGAATACGAGCTCCCCCGCTGGATCAACGCGCGGGCGCGCGCACACGGCAAACGGGTGGACGCCGACGCCGCCAAACGCCTCGCCGACTGCGTCGGAGTCAACCTCCCCATCCTCGACCAGAGCCTCGCCAAGCTCGCCCTCTACGTCGGCTCACGCGACACCATCGCCCAGCAGGACGTCGAGGCCATCGTCGAAGACCTCCCCGTCACCACCGTTTTCAAGCTCACCGACGCGGTCGGGAGCAAGGAGCCTGGGAAGGCCCTGCGGGTCCTCGACGCCCTTCTCGCCCAGAACAGCGAGCCCGCCTACATCCTCAGCATGGTCCGCTGGGCACTCGAGCGCCTCATCAACGCCCGCACCCTCCTCGACCTTCGGCAACCCGCGGACGCCATCGCCAAGGCCCTCCACCTCAAGCCCGGCAACTACGCCGTCGAGCAGACTATCAAACACGCCCGCAACCGCACCCGCCGCGAGCTCCTCCGCTGCTTCTCCCTCCTCCTCCAGGCCGACCTCGACTCCAAGACCTCCGCCATGGACCCCCGCGCCGCCCTCGAACACCTCCTCATCCGCCTCTGTAAGGCTTGACACCAGGCCCCAAACCAGGTATCCTGCCACGTGTTGCGTGGAACCCTCGGGCGCTCACACCCCGCGGCGTAGCGGCTCATGACCAGGGAAGCCATCTTCAAGCAGTACGCCCAGGCCCTCGGAGCGGCGGCCGCGGCAGGCGACGCGCGCGAGGAGAGCTCCTACCCGGCGCTCCGCGACCTCCTCAAACAGGTCGCCGACGCCACAGGCCGCTCCCACATCCACGTCACCGTCCAGCCCGCGCCCACCGACGCCGGGAACCCCGACTTCCGCCTGTGGAACGGCACGGACGCTATAGTGGGCTACGTCGAGGCCAAGAAGCCGGCGCAGACCGACCTCGCCGGCATCGCCGACACCGCGCAACTCCGCCGCTACCGCGACACCTTCCCCAACCTGCTTCTCACCAACTTCACCGAGTTCCGCCTCTACCGAAACGGCCAACACATCCAGACCGTCCCTGCCGCCAGCCCCAGCATTCTGACCGATCTGCGCGCCGCCCCTGTCATCGAGCGCCCTGACGAGCTCTGGGCGCTCCTTGAGCAGTTCCTTGACTACTCCGTGCCCCAGGCGGCCACGGCGGAAGCACTCGCCGTCCAGCTCGCCAAACGCACCCGCTTCCTGCGCGCGACCATCCAACAGCAAGTTGCACAGAGGAATCACACCGGCGGGGCACGGCTCGCCGGCTTCTACGAGGCATTCAGGCAATTCCTCATTGCTGATCTGACCCACGAGCAATTTGCCGACCTCTACGCGCAGACGATCACCTACGGTCTCTTCGCCGCCCGCACGCGCTCAACGAACACCTTCACTCGCCGCGCGGCGTTCGACCGCATCCCCCAGACCATCGGCATCCTGCGCGACGTCTTTCGCTTCATCTCCCTTGAGGAGCTGCCGCCCCAGCTCGAGTGGATCGTGGACGACATCGCGGAGGTGCTCGCCCGGGCCGACGCATCGGGCATCCTCGACCAGTACTACCGCGAGCACAAGGGCGCCGACCCCATCGTCCACTTCTACGAGACCTTCCTCGCCCAATACAACCCCGAGGAGCGCGAGCGCCGCGGCGTCTACTACACGCCCGAACCGGTCGTCTCCTACATCGTCCGGTCACTCCACTCGATCCTGACGAGCGACTTCGGGCTGAGCGATGGCCTGGCCTCGGATGGGGTGACGCTTCTGGACCCCGCGGCGGGGACCATGACCTTTGTGGCCCACGCGGCGCAACTCGCAGTCAGTGAGTTCGTGAACAAGCATGGCGCAGGCGCCCGAGAGGACTTCATCCGCGAACGGGTGCTGAGGAACTTCTACGCCTTCGAGCTGATGATGGCCCCCTACGCCGTGGGCCACCTCAAGATGGCTTTCTTCCTTGAGGAGCTCGGCCACCGGCTCGCCGACGATGAGCGCGTGAAGTTCTACCTGACTAACACCCTCGACATGGAGGAGCTGGCCCAGAGCGAGATGCCCTTCTACCGGTCCTTGTCCCAGGAATCCCGAGCCGCGAGCAGGGTCAAGAAGCAGCAGCCAATTCTGGTTATCCTTGGCAATCCTCCCTACAGTGGCCATTCAGCCAATCTCAGCGAGAGGCCCGTGCGGATTGCGAGGGGCAACCCTTACATAGTCGGGTGGAAGCCCAGCGACCCTGGCGGCGCAAGCCCTGTGCAGCGCGTGGCAAGACGTGAGCTCGAGGACGTCTTGCAGCCGACCTTCATCGGGCGGCTTGTGAGAGACTACTTCTTCGTAGACAGCAGGCCGCTCGGAGAAAAGAACCCGAAGTGGCTCCAGGACGACTACGTGAAGTTCCTGCGCTTCGCCCAGTGGAAGATCGAGCAGGCCGGCCGCGGCGTTGTGGGCATGATCACCAACCATGCGTGGCTCGACAACCCCACGTTCCGCGGAATGCGGCAGACCCTGATGCGCACATTCGACGACATCTACGTCCTCGACTTGCACGGAAACGCGCTCAAGCGCGAGACCTGCCCTGATGGCAGCCCAGACAAGAACGTCTTCGACATCCGCCAGGGCGTCGCCATCGCCCTCTTCGTCAAGCGCGGCGGCCGGAAGAAGGAACCCGCCAGCGTCCGCCATGCCGAGCTTTGGGGCACGCGCGCACGGAAGTTCCACTGGCTCTCCGAACACGACCGGTCCTGCACAACGTGGCGGGAGCTGCTTCCGCGTTCGCCGTCTTACCTGTTCGTCCCGCGCGATGACCGGCGCCAGGCCGCCTTCCGCAGTTTCCCGTCGCTTCCCGGACTTTTGCCAATCAACAGCGTTGGCATCGTGACCGCGCGCGACCACCTCACCATTCATTGGACGCCTGCCGACGCCTGGCGCACAGTGACTGTCTTCTCGCGCATGGACCCCGAGATTGCGCGCAAAGGCTACAGGCTCGGGCGGGATGCGCGCGACTGGAAGGTGGCTCTGGCGCAGAAGGACCTCCTCGATTCAGGCCCTCATCGCCAGAATGTCGTGACCATTCTCTATCGCCCGTTCGACACGCGGCACACGTACTACACGGGAAGGTCGCGCGGTTTCCTCTGCATGCCGCGGCCCGAGGTAATGCGCGAGATGCTCCAGGACAACCTGGCCATCGTCGCGCCCAAGCGCGTCGAGCACGTGGGACCTTGGCAGCACGCACTTGTTTCATCCTGCGCTACAGACCATGTCGCTGTCTCTCTCAAGACGATCGACTACGTCTTCCCCCTGTTCTGCTATCCCAACGGGGAGCGAGACCTTTTCGAGGCGATGGAGGTCTCGGCAAGATCACCCAACCTTCACCCGAAGCTCCTTGACATCCTGAAGGCCGCCCACTGCCGCCAGCCGACGCCCGAACAGGTCTTCCATTACGTCTACGCGGTCCTGTACGCACCCCAGTACCGGGACAAGTACGCCGAGTTCCTGCGGAGCGACTTCCCGCGCGTGCCGTTCACAAGGGACGCGGCGCTTTTCGCGAAGGTTGCCAGGTTGGGCGAACGGCTGACGGGCCTTCATCTGCTGCGCTCAGAGGAAGTTGACGAGGGGAGCGTGCGCTTCGAAGGCCTGGGCGATGGCAAGGTCGCCAAGGGCACGAAGGCCGGGGTCCGCTACGACCCCGGGGAGAAGCGGGTCTATATCAACCAGACCCAGTACTTCGCCCCCGTGCCCCAGGAGGTGTGGGAGTATCGGGTCGGCGGCTACCAGGTGTGCGAGAAGTGGCTCAAGGACCGCCAGGAACGCCGCCTGGAGCTCGAGGATTCACTGACCTACTGCCGCATCGTGACGGCCCTGGGCCTGACGATCAAGATTCAGCAGGCCCTCGACGAACTCTATCCCGCCATCGAGGAGAGCCTGCTCCCCATCGAGCTTGGCCCGTGATCAATGTGGACATTGTGGACTGGGTGGACAAGGTGGACGGTCTGGACAGGGCGGGAGGAACTCCCACTACTGAGGGGAGCGCAGAATGGTTTACACTTCGTGAACGCCGCGGGTTTGTAGTGCGGCCTTCAGGCCGTTCCTGAAGGCACGGGCTAAAGCCCGCACTACGAACGCATGTCAACTGTTCTCCGCTCCCCTTAGTGTGTCCTGTTGACGCTGTCCACCGTGTCCACTATCTCCACACTGTCCACGACTGCCCAGCGCAAGCCAGCACCCCCTCCTCTGTCACCAGGATGTGCACGGGCAGGTCATGGGCGTCGTGCGGGATGGCGTCGAGCACCTGGGCGGCAAAGGCGATGCCGCAGCGGATGGCGTGGAAATCGGGGTGGGACATGTAGCGGTCGTAGTAGCCGCCGCCGCGGCCGAGGCGGTTGCCCGAGCGGTCAAAGCCCCGCGCAGGGACGAGGACGAAGTCAATCGAGCCGGGCTCAACGATCTCGCTGCCGGCCGGCTCCAGGATGCCGAAGACGCCAGGCACCAGCTCAAGCGCCGTCTCCCCCCCTCTCCCTTGGGGAGAGGGCTGGGGTGAGGGTGCTTGCCCTCCCCCTCTCCCTTGGGGAGAGGGCTGGGGTGAGGGTGCTTGCCCTCCCCCTCTCCCTTGGGGAGAGGGCTGGGGTGAGGGTGCTGCCCCTCCCCCTCTCCCTTGGGGAGAGGGCTGGGGTGAGGGTGCTTGCCCCACCGCGCAGGCAGGAGAAGGCACCCTCACCCGCCCGCCTTCGGCGGGCGACCTCTCCCCGAGGGAGAGGTCAAGAGGCACCCTCACCCGCCCGCCTTCGGCGGGCGACCTCTCCCCGAGGGAGAGGTCAAGAGGCACCCTCACCCGCCCGCCTTCGGCGGGCGACCTCTCCCCAAGGGAGAGGTCCAGAGGCACCCTCACCCGCCCGCCTTCGGCGGGCGACCTCTCCCCAAGGGAGAGGTCCAGAGGCACCCTCACCCGCCCGCCTTCGGCGGGCGACCTCTCCCCAAGGGAGAGGTCAGGAGCAAGCCCTAGTGCGTCGCTGCTCGCGGGGACAGGCGCAGGAGCCACGGCGCGCAGGAGCACCGCGTGCATCACCTTCCCCTTGCGGTCAACCTTGGGCACGGCCACGGTCTTGCCGGCGGCCAGGGCGTCGGCGATGATGGGGAAGGTGTCCACCTCGTCCGCGATGGAGAGGAACATGAGGAGGGTGCGCGCCTGGCGGAACTCGGGGAGGTCCGCGACGAGGCGGCGGATGCGTTCGCTGGCCTCGCGGCGATATTCCGCGCTCAGCCCGGCGAGCCGTCGGGCGATTTCTTCTCGCGCTTGCGCTTTCTCCAAGCCTCTAGCCTCTCCTTGATCTGCTTCTCAACCCCCTCCTCGGTCGGCTCGTAGTAGACGCGCTCGACGGGCAGGTAGTCCTGCTCGACGAAGTGGCCGGGATGGTCGTGGGCGTATTGGTAGCCCTTGCCGTGGCCGAGGCGCTCGGCGCCCGGGTAGTTGGCGTCGCGGAGGTGCTCGGGTACCTCGAGCACGCGCCCCTCGCGGACGTCCTCCATCGCGCGGTCGATGGCCAGATAGGCGGCGTTGCTCTTCGGGCAGGTGGCGATGTAGGTGACGGCCTGTGCGAGCGGGATGCGGGCCTCGGGGAGGCCGACGAACTCGGAGACCTGTAGCGCGGCGTTGGCCACCACGAGGGCCATCGGGTGGGCGTTGCCAACGTCCTCCGCGGCGCAGATGACGATGCGGCGGGCGATGAAACGCGGGTCCTCGCCCCCCTCGAGCATCTTGGCCATCCAGTAGAGCGCGGCGTCGGGGTCGCTCCCCCGCATGCTCTTGATGAAGGCCGAGGCCGCGTCGTAGTGCGCATCCTCGTCGCGGTCGTAGACGATTGCCTTCCGCTGAATCGAGTCCTCGGCCACCTTCAGGTTGTAGCGGATGACGCCGTCGGGGCCTGGCGGGGTGGTGAGCACTCCGATCTCCAGGGCGTTGAGCGCGCGGCGCGCATCGCCATCCGACACCTCGGCGAGATGGCCGAGGGCATCCTCGGCCAACTCCACATTGTGGGCTCCCAGGCCGCGTTCGGGATCGGCCAGCGCCCGCCGCACGATCGCCTTGATGTCATCCGCGGTCAGGGGCCTGAACTCGAAGACCTGGGAGCGTGAGACGAGCGCGGAGGTGACGGTGAAGAAGGGGTTGTGGGTCGTCGCCCCTATCAGGAGCACCACGCCCTCCTCAACGTCGGGCAGGAGCACGTCCTGTTGGGCCTTGTTGAAGCGGTGGAGCTCGTCCACGAAGAGCACGGTGCGTTTTCCGGCGTGGCGGCGGCGCTCCTTGGCGGCCACGAGTGCCTCGCGGAGCTCCGCCACCCCCGACGCCGCGGCGTTCACCCCGACGAACCGCGCCTGCGTGTGATGGGCGATGACGTGGGCGAGCGCCGTCTTCCCCGTCCCCGGCGGCCCATAGAAGATGACCGACGCCAGCCTGTCGGCCTCCAGCATGCGGCGGAGCAGCTTGCCTGGCCCGAAGAAGTGCCCCTGGCCCACGAACTCCTCGGGCGCGCGCGGCCGCATCCGCGCCGCGAGCGGAGCGCTCGCGTCCACCTTCCCCTCCTCGTCGGCACTGCCGCCAAACAGCTCCATGGCTCAGTCAATCCGTAATCCGCAATCCGCAATCCGTGAGCAGGATACGCCGTGAGGTGGCGCGGTGCAAGTGGCTCTGGGGCGTCTTCGGCGGGTCCCTCAGGTCCCTTTCGTCCCTTATGTCCCTCATGTCCCTTGGCTGCCTTGTCGCGGTCGCGCTCGGCCCAAAAAACAACCTCCACACTGTGCCGTGAGACAGGCTTGCCAACCCCGCGTCAAAGTGGGAGGCAGATGCCACCTTCAAACTTCCCCCGGCAGGGGCTTGTTTTCCACTGGCAGTTCTGCTGCTTCCCTGGCGTAGTTGTCAGTTGGACTTCTCTTCGCCCGTCAAACACGAACACGGCAGAGGTTGTTCGCGCGCTCGGAATCGTGGCGCGGGGCGGGTTTCATTCCGCCCTCGCCTACAAGTCATTATAGCGCCTCGCACACCCAATGCAAGCGAAAACTCAGTCTCGCTCGCAGTTGCGCTCGACGCACTGCCTGTCCCCAATCGTCCTCGTCCCTCGTCCTCGAATCCTCTCACTCCCACCACTCCAACGCGTCCAGATGTGCGTGTTTGGCGTGGCGTCGGAACGTCGCCCGCCTCTCCCTTGGGGAGAGGTCGCCCGCCGGAGGCGGGCGGGTGAGGGTGCTTCCCACCTCGTCCGTGGCAAGCCAAGCACCCTCACCCCAGCCCTCTCCCGGAGGGAGAGGGGGGACGGCTGCACCCTCGCCAGAGAGGTACGTCCAGATTCTGGACGCCTCGCCCGCCGCGCCTGGAACCGTCGGAAGCAGTGGCCGGCCCTCGGTTATTGACGTATCCCGAAGCTGAGCAAGGAGATAGGCACAGGGACCGCGGTGGTGCCGGGCCTCTGGCACGATTCTTGCTCTGGCTGCGAGAGGGACAACGAAAGGGGGAGCGTAGCGGAAAGGAGGCGGGGCATGCAGTACCGTGTTGTGGGCAGGACGCTCGTCATTGACGGCGCGGGAGGGGGCGGGCGGGTCGTGGTGCCGCTGCCAGACGCGCACTGGCAGGTGAGCTACCGCGGCAGGTTCGCACTGGGCGGCATGTGGGTGGTCATTGACGCCCCGGGCGCCCGGCAGGAGCTCAAGAGCACCGCCGCCGAGGTGGCCGCCATGCGGAGCGCGATGGCCTACGCCTACCTGGACGACCCGCTGGAGGTGGCGTGCGAAGCGCCCGGCTTCCTGCGCAAGAAGCCGGCGCGGCTCACGCTCGCCCGCGAGGGCTGCGGGGCCGTGGTGGGTGGTCAGCCCAAGGCCGTGTCGTGGGACGCCTTCGCGCAGGCCACCGTGGGCAAGCACGCGGTCGCCGTCCCAGGCGTCGGCAGCCTCAGCTTCGCGCCCGACCAGCGCACCCGCTTCTGGCTCGAGGCCTACAAGGACTACGTGGCGGCGCGCTCGCAGGCCGCGGCAGCGGCCGCCAAGGCTCAGTCCGCCCAGGCAGCCGCACCGCAGCTCATCGAGGTCCAAAACGCCGACGGCTCGCTCATGCAGGTGAAGGCCGAGGAGCTGAAGGCCAGGGTCATGCGCGCAGAGGTGGGGCGCGAGACCCCGTGCCGCATCGTGGCCGCCCCCGGCGCGAAGCAGACCGAATGGGCGCCGCTCGACAAGCTCGCGCGCAAGCTGCCCGGCCTGGACGTCCTCTACCGCCCGATCCGCCACTACGCCCTTCAGGGCCTGGCCATCGGGGCCGCCGTGGGCTACGTGCTCAAGGCCCTCGACAGCGTCGCCGGCTTCCTCATGGTGGACCACCCGCAGGCGCAGGGGATCGGGCTGATGCTCGGCGCGGTGCTGGCGCTCCCCTTCAACCCCTTCATCGCCATGCTCGCGGTGATGCTCGTGGGGTTCCTCACCATCGGCCCGGTGGGGGCGTTCATAGGCGGCCTGGTCGGCTGGCACAAGGCCCGCCGCGGCCGCGCCGCCCCCGACGCCCGGCCCGAATCCGGCGCCACCTACTTCATGGCCTTCGGCCTCCCTGGCGTCTTCCTCGCCGCCTGGGTGCCCACCTACGTCTGGCTGAACTACAAGATGATCGAGTGGCTGGCCAAGTGAGGGGCCGGACGGCACTGGCTGCGCTTGACCAGCGCGATGGCCAGCCCGCGTGACGCGTGGCCCCCGAGTCGTCAAGATCGTCAAGAACATCACCACTGCGCGCAGCAGGAGTTGACGATCTTGACGGCCGGGCCTTCATCGCCTGAGGCACGCCCATAAGCCTTTATCTGGCAATAGCATGTGGCCCAGGTGTCGGTCCCGTGTCCGCCTCTGTGGGCACGTCAACATCGTCACCACCCTTACGGCCCGGCAGGGCCTTGCGCCGGGCGTGCCGGCGATGCTGAGCCAACGGGGGCTGGCGGGCCGGTGTTGCGAAGCGGGAGTTTCGCAACGAGGATTGGCTTCCCTCTCTTGTCACGCGTCACGGGTCACGCCCTGGCGACCCTATTCTCCAGCACCCCAATCCTCTCAATCTCGCACCTCACCAGGTCGCCTGCCTCCAGCTTGATCCCGCGCACCTTGCCGATGCCGGCCGGCGTTCCCGTGGCGATGACGTCGCCAGGCTCCAGCGTGACCCAGCGGGAGATGAAGGCGACGATCTCAGCGCAGTTGTAGATCATGCCGCCCGTGTTGGCGTCCTGCATCACCTCGCCGTTGACGCTGAGGCGAATGGCCAGGTTCATCGGGTCGCCAATCTCGTCGGCGGTCGTGATGCACGGCCCCATCGGGGCAAAGCCGTCACACCACTTGCCGTTCAGCCAGTCGAAGAACTTGTCCCAGTCCTCAGTCTTCTCGCGCTCCTGGACGCAGAAGTCGCGCTCCGAGACGTCGTTGACGATGGTGTAGCCGACGATGTAGCGGGGCGCTTCTCTGGCCGTGATGTCCTCCGCCTTGCGACCGATGACGATGCCCAGCTCCACCTCCCAGTCCACCCAATGCGAGTGGCGGGTGATGGGGATGGGGGCGCCTGGGCGGGTCACGGTGGTGGAGGGGGGCTTCATGAAGACGCGAGGCGTCTGCTCGCGCTTGGCCCGTGCTCGCCGCCCCTCCTCCTGGAGGTGCGAGGTGTAGTTGCCCGCGAGGAGGAGGAGCTTTCGTGGGCAGGGGATGGGTGCTTCGAGCCGCACCAGGCCCAGCGGCACAAGTAGGCCGCGCTTGGGGTTCTTCTGAGCGAAGCGCGCGGCCGCCTTGGCGGCCCGCAGGCCCTTGCCGCCCATCTCCAGGAGCGCGATCATGTCGGGTGGCAGCGCCGGCCCGCCGCTCGCGCGGCTGGCCGCCACGATGTCGGCCACGCTCTCCCCCACGACGGCCCCGACGTGGTTCCTATCCCCCTTGCGGAACGTGACCAGGCGCATTGCGGTTCTCCTTGACAAGGGTGCGGATGGCTCCGATGATGAAGTAGGCGGCGAAGGCCAGGAGGACGCCGCCGCAGACGCCGATGATCCAGCGGTAGGCCGCGTCGGGCACGGCCCGCCGCCCCAGCGCCACCGCCGCGGCCACGAAGAAGTACCAGCCAACGTCCGAGAGCTGGTGGCCGCAGTAGAAGGCGCCCACTCCGGCCCGCCCGCTCTCGCGCGAAAGCGCAATGTACTTCAGCCCAATCGTCGCCCACCAGAGCGACCAGTAGGGGTTCGCAAGCGAGATCAGGATGCCAGCCAGCACTGGATTCGAGAGCCATCCCCGCCTAAGCCGGGTCTTATCGTGCTCGTCCTCGTCCTCGTCGTCGTCCTCGACTCTCTGTGGCCTGCCCGGTGCCAGAGGGTTCGAGGACGAGGACGACGACGAGGACGAGGACGATTGAAGAGCGGGGGGCATGGTGAGCCTGTGACTAGCCGCCGACGCGATCATGCCGTAACCCATCCAGACCAGCACGGCTCCGCCAACCAGGCCGATGGCCGCGCCCACCCGCGGCCTGGCCAGCAGCGGTCCCAGGCCGGCCAGCACCAGCACCACGAGCGCGAGTTCCAGAAGCGCATGGCCCAGCACCAGGAGCGGCCCGCCCGCCAGGAACCCCCGCTCCATCGTATAGCCGATGCAGGCCGTCAGCAGCGGCCCCGGCATCATCGCGCCCGACAGTCCGATGACGAACGCGCTCCCGAAGATCGCCCACCTGCTCTTCATGTGCGTGCTCGGATAGCGCTTGACTGGGGGCGCGACAGGGGCAATTGCTGGGGCGGGCGCCCGGCGCAGCTTACTGTAGGCGCACGCGTGTAACACAAGCGCGGCCATCCAGCTCAACGGTCGCGCCGAATCCGCGCAGCAGGTCCCTCCCGGCCAAGGCTGCGCGGTTGGGGTTGATGCTCGGCGAGCACAGCGGGCTGTTCCGCCAGTCGAACACTGCCCGGACCCGAACGGCCAATGTGGCGGCGCGCCCATCCTCCCCGCGCAGCGTGAGTGGTACAGGCAAGAGGCGATACGAATACGTCGTCCCCAGATGCTTGCCCTCGTGCGCAACACCAACGCCACGCCCCAACACGCTCCGCGCTTCTAACCACTCGTGATCGAGCATTGTACAGGGAGACCCCGTGTCGAAGTCGGCCACAACCTCCCGGTCCGCGACCTCGATGGGCAGCGTCGGGTAGGAATCCCCCTTCGGCAAGACGGTCCGGGCCGACTCCTCGATGAGCGGGGAGCGGACGAAGATGACGGGCACCCCTCCGTACTGCCGCGCCAGCTCGTCCATCGGGGTCTCAAACGGGTAGTCGTCGAGCGTGGGTGAGGCCTTCACAACCTCTCCATTCGCGACGAGCAGCCACTCCGCCCCCAGTTCATTGAGCTTCCGCTCAATCCAGGGGCGGTTGGCCTCGTATGCCTCCAACTGGACCCGGTCTTTCTCCTCCTGTGAGAGGGCGAGGTACTCAGCAACGGAGATGCCCGGCACGTTCGGCAAGCTCGGCAACGCGGTGGCCGTGGTTGCCGCGCGCTCCGGCGCATCCCGAACGCCTCGCAGGGCCTCCCGGAACACCGATATAAGCCCGTAGAGGCTGACGACTATCGCAGCCACAAGACAGCAGACAAGCGACCACGGGTCACCAGGGGAACGGAAGTACAGCAGGAGGCCCGCGAGGAGGAGCGTGAGAATGAGGGCGTGCGGTGCTCCGTAGAAATTGACTCGGCGCCGCATGCTCCCCCTGTCGTGCCAGAGGCCTCCATTGGAAGATCGTGTTGCCGCAGCGCGTGCCATGGGCACTGGCTCCAACCAACCCCGTTTCCGAGATTATTCTATCCCAATCTGGCGGCTGGTGCAAAGGGACGACCAGCGCGGCGCGAGCGCGCCCGGGTATGCCCTCACCGCGCAAATGCCTTGGCGGTGGGTTGGTCCGACTTGAGCTCGGCCTCGCCGTAGCTCAACTCGCCCGGCTGGCAGAGGGTGAGGATGACCTGCTTGGGCCTCACCTGGACGACGCCCACCGTGCCCTTGAAGCGGATGTTGGCGACCCGAAGCTCGCGTGGCTCGGGGCTGAGGAAGAGGTAGTCGCTGCCCGAGGGCGTGGCGACTTCGATGGCCTCGGGCTGGCCCTGGATGGAGATGGTCGGGGGCTTCTCGTCCCTCAGCCGCGGGTAGAGGATGAATGGCAGGCTCGTGCCCGGAGCCAGCACGAGGTGCAGCCCCCGCTGGTCCGTGCTCGGCGGGCCCGCGCTGTGGGTCTTGATGCTCAACGGTGTTGTCTTGACAACCCCCTTCTCCATAGGCAACAACGCCACGGCAGATGGGGGGAGCCAGATGTCAAGATCGACATCGTGTCTTCCGGTGGCCGCCACCCTGATTCCCTTCTTCTCTGCTGCCTCTGTGCCCTGTGCGTGAGACCTCTTCATCTCCTCGTCCGTGCTCACCCACAGGCGCCAGTTGCCGGCCTTGGGTGCGTCCTCGGCCACGTCGTCGCGGATGAGGAAGTAGTTGGGGCCGAGGGGGTCGGCGTCCTTGACGAGGAGCACGTAGCGGTTCCAGGCGCCCTGGCGGTTGTGGATGAAGTCGGCGGCGGGGGTGGTCTCGAAGGCGGCGATGCGGCTCTCGCCGTTGATGTCAACGCGGTTGTGGTGTTCGGCGGGGTCGAAGCCGTGGTAGCCGAAGTCGCAGCAGAGGGGGCGGCCTTTGCCCCAAAGTTCGAAGCTCCCCTTGTCGTCGTCGTAGTGGTCGTGGAGGTGGCCCTGGATGAGGTGGAAGTAGGTCTCGCGGTCGCTTGGGAAGTGAGCGCGGAGGACGACGCCTGAGCCAGGGAAGTGCTCGCTGCCCCACTTGGGCGGGGCGTTGGAGGGCGTGGTGTCGAAGAGCACCTCGCGGATGCCGTCGGTGGCGGGATAGGCGCCGCCGATGCCGGGCCAGGTGGGACAGCCCTGCTGCTCCCACATCCAGCGCATCGCGTTCGCGTAGTCAGGGTCGCGCTGGCGCCAGACGCCGGCCATGTAGCCGGGCAGGCAGGTGGTCTCGTAGAGCCAGGTGTTGCCTATTGGGGGCGAGTGGCGGAGGCCCTTGAAGCGGGGGTCGGGCGGGGTGGCGATCTTGGCGAGCCACTCGACCGCCTTCTTGAGGCGCTCGTGGTAGAGCAGGTCGTCGCCGAGCCGAAGATTCTTCCGCGCGTAGCCGATGGCCACGATGAAGTCGAGAGCGACGGTCGCGTAGTGGGGCGCCTCGAGCCAGCCGCCGTTGGGGCCGGACCAGGTCTCGACCTCGTGGAACATCTCGCCGACGCCTGCCTTGCGCCACGCCTCCGCCATCGGGTGCTTGGGGAAGAGGAAGGAGATGAAGGCGAGCTGGGCGTAGACGAGCGTGGTCATGTTCGGGTTGGCGGCAAAGCCGAGTCGCGGAGACCAGTATTTCTCCGATGCCAGCTTGTAGCCGAGGAAGAGCATGCGGGCGCGGAGCACCTCGCGCTCGCGCGAGCTGAGGTGCGGCATCGCCAGGTCAATCAGCGTAGGCAGATATTGCGTCGGGCCGCCCGTCATCCAGTTGTGGGGCGCGATGCCCATGCCGGGGCCGGTGACGTGGCGCAGGATGTTCTCGGAGCAGGCGAGGCTCTCGCGCATGACCATGCAGCGGAGGTGGCTCTCGGCGGGCCAGGGGATGCCGAGGAGCGCGGCTGCGGCAAGCGTGTCCTTCGTCGGCAGGGTGTTGGGCCAGGGACGCTTGTCGGGCCGCACGCCCATGTGCCAGAAGCCCTCGGCGTCCTCGACTGGCTTCGCCGCCTTCGCCCATTCTGCTGCGGCCGCGAGCTTCTTGAGGAACGGCACGTCCCTGCCCATCGCCTGCCGCAGCCGCTCGCGGTCCTCCTTGGTGATGGTGAAGAGGGGATACGACTGCGGCGGGGTGTCGTCCGTCAGCACGTAGTCCTTCACCTCGTCGAGAGGCGATTCGGCGTACTTGATCTGGCGGCGGGCGGTGTCGGCGGGGCCAACCTCGGTGTTACGCCCGATGCGTTCGTCGGGCGTTCGCTTCGCCAGCGACAGGCCCCACGAGCGTGTGCCCTTGCGGAGCGGCAGGCTGAGCGTCGCCGCGCGGCCCTTGCGGACGAGGCGGAATGCGGCCGCGCGGTACGCCTCGCGGTCCTCGGGACTCCAGTCGAGCGGGCTGCCCGTGAAGACGCCCACCGCCCAGGTCTTCTCCTTGTCCCAAAGCTCCAGCCAGGTGCTCACGTCGTCCATCCACCACTGAATCCAGGGGAAGAAGGTCGTCGTCTCCTCCTGGCCGTCCTCGATAGGATAGGCTTTGGAGACGCCGAGGCTGGTCTGGCGCCAGGCGCCCTTCGTGCGGTAGTAGTCCCACACCCCCGTGCCTGGCTCGAAGCGGGCGAGGTCCCATTCGAGCGTGGCCTCGTTCCCCTCGAAGGCGAAGCGTTCCATCCAGAGGACCTCGGGTTGGCCGCGGATGAGGCGGAGCCAGGCGTCGTACCTGCCCTTCTCGAACTCGTAGTGGAACATCGCCTCGGTCGTGACCGAGCCGGGGTGGATGATCGCCTTGAGCGAGAGCAAGTCGCCCGTGCCCTTGAAGCGTCCGGCCCCGACCCACGGGCCTCCGCCGGCGTTCTGGAGTCGCAACAGGGGTGGTGGAGCATCCTTCTCAGCAGTCCTCTCGGCGATGTCGCGCGGGACTTCGACGCGGATCACGCCGTTGTAAATCTGCCGGCGGTCCTTCGCCTCCTTCACGTCCATCGTGGCGGAGAGTTCTCTTGAGGCGGGCGATGTCTCCAGCCGCACGGTACGCTCCGCGAAGGGCGGCAGGTCCACCACGCACCAGAGCTGCCGCTTCCCCTCCTTCGACACCGCGGCCTGAAAGGGGATTTCGGTCGCCGCCTCGCCCTCGACCATCATCAGCCGATGGTGTGCGGGGTCCGCCGCCACCCGAATCGGGAGCTCGAAGTGAACGAGCTCCGCCGTCCACTCGTGGCCGATCCGCTCCTTCAGCGTCGTCTCCCACACCGCCTGCGCGCCGGCAAGCGCCAACGCTTGGACACCGAGCAGAGCAACCACCATCCCGATGCCGATGCGTGTCATCGTCAAGCTCTCCCACTTCATTGGCCTTCGTAGTAGCTGCCAAACGCGCCGCCCCGCAGTGTAGTGAGATCGGCGTCGTCGGGCAAGCGGCGGAGCACGAGGACCGCATCGAAGGGGAAGCGCTCCTCCCGCTCGCGCACGCGCTGTCGGCGCCTGCGGGCCGACGGCGAGTTGTTGCCGATGGCCAACGCTGTGGCCACGATGGCCCAGTAGAGGATCAGCGCGCCCGGCCAGTACAACCATACGTCGCGCCAGTCCCCACCGAAGAGGGGGGCCACGAATGAGCCGACAACCACTATGGCGGTTCCCACGATTGTCAGGAACATGCCAAGACACGTGGCCGTGCCCGCCAGGAAGACCGTAGGCGCTTCGCGCTGGAGTTGGAAGCCGTCAACAGCATAGTTGCCGGGCGGGATAGCCGCGCCCTGCCCCATATCGCCCACAGCTTTGGCGAACTGATCGGGGGCAATCGGCGGCTCGCCCGGCCGGCAAAGGTACTCCAAGCCCACGGCGAAGAGCGTGCCCGTGGGCACCCTCAAGAGCATGCGGTCCTTCCTGCCGATGGCGAGCTCTGTGACCTCCTGTTCCGGGTCCTCGTCGAGGCACATGCGGAACCTTGTCCCGCCGTCGCTCCCCCACGAGTAGAGCAGCACGTTCCCTTTCTCCATGTCCGTGGCAATCACATCTTCGTCAATATGGTCCAGCTTCGGGTCGTTAATGACGCGGAGCATGGCGGAGGGGTCGAAGATGGCATAGCGGGCCACATCGGTTCCTGCCGCCAGGTCGCACCTCATTGCTTGTCCCTGCAACCCTCCTCGCGTCCCACACCCCGCCGTCCGCCGCGCGTTGGGCCGGTGAGCGGGTTACGGACCTCGCGAGGTCCGTAACCTGCACCATCAGATAGCGACACGCGCGATGGTTTGCGCGCTTACGGACCTCGCGAGGTCCGTAGTCACCGCCACCGCTTGCCCGCGCGCAACGCCGTGGGGACCAGTTACGGACCTCGCGAGGTCCGTAACCATCGCGATTGCTTAGCCGCGCGCAAGGCGGTGGGGGCCACTTACGGACCTCGCGAGGTCCGTAATCACCGCCACCGCTTGGCGGCGCGCAAGGCGGTGGGGGCCAGTTACGGACCTCGCGAGGTCCGTAACTGGCCCCCGACGCGGCTCTGCGTTGCTGACACCGGGATCGTGAAGGCCCGCTCGGAGGGATTCCCGGCGATGTAGTCCCACGGGGTCTCGTGGGCGGCGTCTACGAAATCGCTCCTGTAGCGCGGCTGGCCGTGGATGTTGGTGCCCGGGGTGACGAGCTCGCGGGGGAGCTGGCGGACAGCCACCTCGATGCGGTCGGGGAAGACGCTGTAGAGCGCGTAGTCGCAGGGATACGACGCGGTGCCAGCGATGGAGATGTGACAGATGCCCTTGCGCTCAACCACGCCCGTGAGGTGCAGGTGGCCCGAGAGCACTGCGATCACACTATCGGCGTGCTCGTCGACGATCCTCAGCGTCCCGGCGTCGTGGTCAATATAGCTTCGGAACCCGAAGCTCTTGGCCAGCACCGCCTCCTCCCGCAGGGGAATGAGAGGGATGTGGCAGAGGATGATCTTCGGCACGCCGCGGGCCGCGTCGAGCGTGCGGCGGAGCCAGTCGTTCCGCGCCTTGACCACCGCCTGCCCCACGGAGCACGCGCCTGCGTTGTTCAGGGCAATGAACAGTATCCCGCCGTGCGTGAAGGTGTAGTTCACGCGGTCGTTGCCGAACGCTTCGCGGAATGCCTGCTCGTGCTTCGGGCTGCCCTCCTGCTGGATGACCTCATGGTTGCCGACGACTGGATAGAAGGGGACTCTGAGCGGCTTGAGCATCTCCTTGAACAGCCGCAGGTCGGGCGCGAGAGCGTCCAGGCGTTCGCCGTTGATTAGGTCGCCCACGCCGACCACGAAGTCGGGCCTCGGGAAGTGCTCGCCCGAAGCCGCGGCCTCGATCAGCCACCTGGCCTTCTCGGTCGCCTTCGCATATCCATCTTTCCCCGCGTCGGCATCCACATGCGTGTCGTTGACCTGTAGGAAGCGGAAGAGCGGCGCGCTGCTGCGGCCCGTCGCGGCTCCGCAGCCGGTGAACACGCTTGCCAGCATCGCCGCAGCTCCCGTCAGGATCGTGCCGCGCAACGCTTCTCTCCGAGTTAGCCTCTGCTGCGCCTCCGGACGTAAGGCGCCTGGTCTTCAGCCACGGCGGCCAGGGCGCCTCCGCTCCTTGCCTCGCCTGCCGGGGGCCGCAGGGGGATGTCTGCCTCGATGCGAAAGTCCAGCGCCCGCATGATGTCGAGCAGCCGCTTGAGGCTCACGGAGCGATAGCCCCTCGACTCGTAGCGTTGGATCTGCTGGGGCTGGAGGCCGAGGCGCTCCGCAAGGTCCTTCTGCGTGTAGCCGCGTGCTATGCGCGCCTTGATGAGCGCCTCAGGCAGTTCCGCGACGCTCCCCAGGTGCAGCGATGCCGCCCGCTGGAGCTCCTCGTACTCGCGCAACTCCTGCTTCATCTCCTCGATCATCCCCTCGATCCCAACGATCATCGCCCTGTATATCTTCGGGTGCATCTTCCCCTCGGCCTTGCGGGAAGCCGCCAGAGCGCCCTCAAGCCTGGCAATCTGCGCCTTCGTGCCCAAGACCTCTCGCTGGTTCTCAATCACGGCCGGTCTCCTATCTCAAGGACGAGGATTCCCTTTGACTCGCGTGCCCGGGTGAACTGGAAGAACTCCTCAACCGTCTGGCCCGCCGGATAGGCATCCAGGAGCGGCGTCCCGGCGACCAGGAAGTCCACGCCGTACTTCCGTTTCATCGGGCGCCTTGGTGGGACAGTGTCGTAGAGCACCGGGTCGAGCGCCTCAAAGTCCAACTCCCGTGGGTACTCCCAGCACCCATCAATGTCCATTGGCTCTTCCTTTGCCGTCACGAAGCTCCCGTCAATCCACACCCGCCTGACGCCTGCGCGGGCGAGATTGGCGACTGCCCGTTTGAGGCCGCTGAAGAGAACGCGCCGCCTCTCATTCCAGACGAAGCGCGCCTCAATCTCTGCCAGAGAGACACGGTACACGCCCGGCGGCAGGTTCCCATTCTCGTCGAAGTCGGGAATGCGGCCGCCCCGTTCCATGCCTCTTCCATCTTCATTATACACAATGAAAATGCTTTGTCAAGCATCTGACAACAAATATATTGTGTTCCCGCCAGCGCTCATTCGGCCTTGAGCTTGATGCCATCGAGCTTCCCGCCGCCGGGGGCGGTGAGGCGGACCGCGGCCTCCCAGTTGGCGCCGCCGTTGACGACCTTGACCAGCAACTGGTTCCAGCCCTCCTTGAGCGTGACCTTGGTCTGGTCCTCGTTGAGCTTGAAGGAGCGCGGGACATCTTTGTCGAGCACTACCGTGCCGTTGAGCCAAATCTTGATCCCGTCGTCGCTGCCGCTCTCGATCACCACCGGCTGCTCCTTGGGGGAGAAGACCTGGCTCCTGAGGTAGCCGGCGCAGTCGCCGGCGGCGCCAAGCTCCTTGTTGAGGTCAATGAAGCCAGGCTTGTCGCCCGTCGCCGCCACGAGCTTCCACTTGATCTCCTTCGCGTCGGGCTTCTCGGGGTCGTGGACTACGCTTGTCTTGCCCACCTTGTAGGGGCCGCTGGCGAGCCAGGTGGCGATGAAGCCCTGGTTGCGGTCGAGGAAGGCGGCGGCGTCCTTGGCCTGCTTCTGGACCTCCGGGTTGTCGGTCGCGGCGGCGGCCTTGGCGATGGCCTGCTTCGCCCCCTCGGGGTCGCCGCCGCCCGTGGCCTTGGCGATGCGGATGACGGCTGCGGCCGCCTCGTTCTTGAGGGCGGGGCTGGCCAGACAGCCCTCGGCCATTCTCAGGGCATCGGGGGTCGGGATGTCGGCAACCGTTGCCAGCGCCGCCCGCCGCTCCTCGTCGCGCTTGGCCGCGGCCAAGGCGTCCTGGCACATCCTGAGGCGTTCGGCGGCGGAGCGCTCCTTGCGGAGCGCGATCATGCGGATGTAGCCGCGGAGGGCGAGGACGTGGTGGGCCGGCTTGTCGGCGGTCTTGGCCACCTGGAGCAGGTCGGCGGCGGGGCTGTCGTCGCGCCAGTCGGCCAGGGCGCGGACAGCGGCGTCCTTCACGGCATCATCGGCGTCGGCGACGGAGCCGCGCAGGGCTTGATAGGCGCCCTGCGTGCCGATGCCGCCGAGGACGCGGAGGAGTGCGGCGCGGGTGGCGCCCTGGGTGTCCTTGAGTGCGGCGACGACGGTGGCCGCGGCCTTCTCCTTGTCGGCCAGGCGCGATGTGGCGGAGGCCAGGGCGCGCTCGGCGGCGGTGCGCACCGCGTCGTCCTTCGCCTCCAGGAGCAGCTTGCCGAGGGTCGGCAGGTCGCTCTCGTCCGCCAGCTTGCCGAGCGCGCCGATGGCGGCGGCGGCGACCTTGGGGTTCGCGTCCGTCGTGTAGCCGAGGATGGTCTTCAGGTGGTCGCGCCCCTTGCGGCCGGCCAGGACATCGAGGAGCGGGGCCTTGGCGTCGGCGGCCGCGGCGTCGAGGGCCTTCACGATGGCCGACGTGGTTGCCTCGCCGGGAATCAAGAGGAGGCTCGATTGTGCTGCGGAGCGCTCTGGGGCGCTCTGGGCGGCGAGCTTCGCCACGAGGGGCGCCACGGCGGCCTCGGTGCCCGCGGTCGCCGCGGCGCGGATGGCCGCGAGGCGCACCGCGTCGTCCGCGTCGCCCATCGCCTCGAGCACCGCGGGAAGCGCCGCCGTGTCGCTCCGCTTCGCCAACAGGTCGAGGATGGCCACCTTGCCCGCGGGGTTCGCGCCTTTGAGCTGGGCGACCCAGCGCTGGGTGGCCTTCTCGCCGGGCATGGCGATGGCCGCGGCGAGGGCGGCAGCACGCATGTCCAAGTTGTCGCCGCTCATCGCGGCCACCACCTCGTCCATCGCCTCCTCGCCCGCGGCGGCGGCGAGGGCCTGGAGCGCGGCGCAGCGGACGTGTACGTCGGCCGTGCGCGACTTCATCAACTGGCGTGCGAGCTTGGTGCCCGCCGCCTTCTCGCCCGCCTCGCCCAGCCTGCGGGCGAGGAGGACCGCGGCCTCGGTCATCTGGCTTCGCTCGTAGGCGGCCTCGGCCTCCGCGCCCTTGAGCAGCGGATCAACGGCAGCGGGGTCGGCGGAGTTCGCCAGGGCGAACGCCGCCACGAGGCGTGTATCGCGGTCCTCATCGCTCAGGGCCTTGGCCACGGCCGCCTGGCCCTTGGCGGCCCGCAGGACGCCGAGGGCCTGGATGATGGTCACGCGGCACGGCCCGGCGGCCTTCGGCAACGCCTCCTGGAGTATGGCGATGGCCGCCTTGTCCTTGATCGCCAGCATCGCCTGCACCGCATACTCACACAGCTCCCTATCGAGGAGGAACTTGCCGAGGGCAGGGGTGCTCTCTGTCCCACCCGCGAGCTGAAGCTGCATCATGAGGAATGCCTTGACCTGTGGGGGCAGGCCGGTCTCCAGTTGCTTGACCAGCGTGTCGGCGAAGAGCTTCCGTTCGGCCTCGGCGTCCGCCCGCTGCACCCACGTGGCCAGGCCGTGGAGTGCGAAGCGCGCCTTGCTGTCGTCCTCCTTCCCTGGCTCTTTGAGCATCTTGGTCAGCTCGACGATGCTGTCGGGCGCGCCCTTGAGGATTTCCTGGAGGACGGCCTGTGCCTCCTCGGGCTTGTCGGCGGGCAGCTTCTGGATGAGCGCCGCCATGCCCTGGGGCGGCTCGGCGGCGTGGGCCGCTGTGCCACAAAAGGCCAATGCCAAAACCCACAACACCCCCTTGCTCGCGCGAATGAACATGCCAGCTCTCCTCTTCTCTGTTGGATTCGACCGAATCGATTGATTCGATTGAATCGATTCACTCGATTCCTTCGACGAATTGGGCCGCTACCACCCCTCCTCACACACTCACACAGGCAAACGCCACGGCGCCCGCATGGGCACGTTGACCAGGCGATTCGCCTCCTCGTCGCCCACGAACTGCTCCTTGGCGGGGTCGTAGCGGAGCTTGCGGCCCAGGCGAATGGCGATGTTGGCGAGGTGCAGCAGCGTGGCGCAGCGCTGCGACACGTCGGCGTTCCCCGCGCACTCGACGCGCAGCCGCACGGCCTCCTCGAAGCTGCCCTCGCCGGCGCCGTACTTCCGCGGCGTGTCGGGCACCGCGGCCACCACCTTCTCCTGCTCGGGCGTGAGGGCGGGCAGGCCGCGGTTCTCGATGGGACACGGGCCGCCCCACTCCCCGCTCTCGAAGACGAACGTCGTGCCGTCGGCGTACTTCAGGCTCACCCAGCCCCACAGTTGCACGGCGTCGTGGTGCTGGGGCTGAGGAGCCGACGCCTCGATCTCGACGGGGCTGGTGTAGTCCTTCGCGTAGCGGCACTGCGGGCCGTCGAGGTAGTGCTCGCCCATGTCGGCCAGGCCGCCGCCATCGTAGTCCCAGTAGCCGCGGAAACTGCCCCCCGCCCGATGCGGATGATACGGCTTGAACGGGGACGGGCCGAGCCACATGTCGTAGTGGAGCCCCTTCGGCACCGGCTGCGGCTCCAGGTGCGTGCGCCCGCTCCACATCTTCACCTTCCAGTCGTGGGACGGGCGGCCGATACGGAGGACTGGGCCGTTGTCCTTGATCACCCCGCTGGCCATGATCTTGTAAGTGCGGTCGTTGCTCCCCACGCCGAAGCGGCCGTAGGTGCCGATCTGGAAGAGACGGCGGTAGCGGCGGGCCGTGTTCGCCACCGCGCGGCCCTCCGCGATGAACCGCGTCATCGGCTTCTCGCACAACACGTCCTTCCCCGACTGCATCGCCATGATCGAGATGAGCGCGTGCCAGTGCGGCGGCGTGCCGATGTAGACCACGTCAATCTCCTTGCGGTCCAGCACCCGGCGGAAGTCCACGTAGCCCTCGCACGGGGAGCCAGCCCTGTTGAGCGCGCTCTGCAACCGCCCCTCATTCACATCGCACACCGCGAGCATGAAGGGCGGCTTGCCCGGCTGGTTGGGGCGGACGGTGCCCGCGAGCGCTCCGCCGATGCCGATGGTCGCGCGGGTCAGCACGTCGCTCGGCGCCTTGCGCCCCTCCCCGCCGAGCACGCCCCTCGGCACCACTCCGAGCGCGGCCACGCCTGTCCCTGCCCGCGCCAGCCACTCGCGACGCGACGGTGTGTCCTTGTGCACTGTCTGCTCTCCTTGTTCGCCCCGACCCCTCCCGGCCCATTGCCCCCAGTATGCGCGTTCCGCCGCCGAAAGCAAGCGCTGGTGGCCCGCCTCTCCGAGGCGGACTCATGCCGCCCCGCCATACTGGATCAACCCTGCGCCCCTGACACTTGATCGACTATGGGCGCTTTGGCGATCCGGACGCTTCCGGGGCGGTCCCGCCATACTGGGTCAAGCCCAAACGTGACCCAGTATGGGTGTTTCGGCGATCCGGACGCTTCCGGGGCCGTTTCTCCCATAGTGGGTCAAGTGCGCGCCTGATGTTTGACCCACTATGAGCGCTTTGGCGATCCGGACGCGTCTATGGCGGTTTTCCCCATACTGGGTCAACTGCGCACGCACGTTGACCCACTATGGGTGGCCTAGCCTCCGAAGTGGGGCGACGGAACCCCGCTGGCTCCCTTCCTGGAGGCCCCTTGGCCCGCCTCCGCCCGCCCTACGACGTGCGGGTTACGCGGGCAGAAGCGGGGCAAGGAGGGAGCGAAGGGCGGCCTGGACGGCCTCGATGGGCAGGGCGGCGTCGAGGCTTTCGACCCGCTCGCCGGCGGCCCTGGCGTGCTCGATGGCCACGAGGTAGTTGGCCCGCACGCGCTCGAGCGTGCCGACCCGCTCGTAGCGTTCCGCGGCGTTGCCGCCCCGCAGCTTGCGCTCGAGGGCGGCGGACGGGGCAATGTCGAGGAACACCGTGAGGTCGGGGCGAGGGAAGCGGGAGTTGAGGGACTCCACCCAGGCCATATCCACGCCCGTGCTCTGGTAGGCCACGGAACTCAGGTAGTGGCGGTCGGAGACGACGATGCGGCCCGCGTCAAGCGCTGGCACGACGGTGCCGCTGACGTGCCACGCGCGGTCCGCGGCGAAGAGGAGCGCCATCGTCGTCTCGTCCGCCTCGGGGACGGCTCCCTGGAGAATCTGGCGGATGAGCGTTCCCACTGGGCCGCCGGTCGGCTCGGCGGTGAGTGTTACACTGTGCCCGAGCGATTCGAGCCACTCGGCGAGGAGGCGCGACTGGGTGGTCGTGCCCGAGCCGTCTATGCCTTCGAGGACGATGAAGAGGCCTGTGGGCATGTCCGAACTCCCAGCACCCTCACCCCTGCCCTCTCCCCGAGGGAGAGGGGGAAAGCACCCTCACCCCTGCCCTCTCCCCGAGGGAGAGGGGGAAGGCACCCTCACCCCTGCCCTCTCCCCGAGGGAGAGGGGGAAAGCACCCTCACCCCTGCCCTCTCCCCGAGGGAGAGGGGGGATGGGCAGGTGTCAGATCTCAAGGTCGCCGTGCTTCTGGATGTGGGCGACGAGGCCGCCTTCTTCGAGGATGCGCTGCATGACGGGCGGCAGTGGGATGAAGCGCAGGGTGATGCCCGTGGTGAGGTCGCGGACCTCGCCCGCGGCGAGGTCGAGCTCCAGCTCGTCGCCCTCGGCGATGCCGTCGGTGTCGCACTGGATGAGCGGCAGGCCGATGTTGATGCCGTTGCGGAAGAAGATGCGTGCGAAGCTCTTTGCGAGGACTGCGCCGACGCCCGCGAGCTTGATGATGGTCGGGGCGTGCTCGCGGCTTGAGCCCTGGCCGAAGTTGCTCCCCGCGACCACGAAGTCGCCCTGCGCCACCTTGCCCGCGAAGTCGGCCCGCGCGTCCTCAAGGACGTGTTTCGCCAGCTCGGGCAGGTTCGACCTCAGGTGGAACAGCCGCCCGGGGGCGATGTGGTCGGTGCTGATGCCGTCGCCGAACTTCCAGGCTCTGCCCTTTATTGATGGCATTGGGCCTCCAGGAGAAGCTACGAGCCACGAGCCGCGAGCCACGAGCTTCCGACCCGGCTGTCCTCAAGCTCGAAGCTCGTCGCTCGCGGCTCGCGGCTGGTCACAGGTATTCCCTCGGGTCAGCGATCCTCCCCTCAATCGCAGTAGCCGCGGCAACCGCCGGCGAGGCGAGGTAGATGAACGCCTTGGGGTTGCCCATGCGGCCCTCGAAGTTGCGGTTCTGGGTGGAGAGGACGGCCTCGCCGTCGCCGGGGATGCCGTCGTGGACTCCCACGCAGGCGCCGCAGCCTGGGGCGGTGATGACCGCGCCGGCATCGAGGAGCGTCGCCACAGTGCCGTCGGCCACCGCCTCACGGAGTATCCTGCGGGAGCCGGGGGTCACGAGGAGCCGCACGCCGGGCTTGACCTTGCGCCCCTTGAGGATGCCGGCCGCGATGTGGAGGTCCACCAGCCGCCCGTTGGTACACGTGCCGATGAGCACCTGGTTGACCGCCACGTCGCCGAGCTCGCCAATCGTCTTCGTGTTGTCGGGCTGATGGGGGCAGGCGATGGTCGGCTCAAGAGAGCTCACGTCGAACTCCAGCGTCCGCTCATAGGCGGCGTCGGGGTTGGCGGCCAGGGGGCGATACCTGCTGCCCCGCCCACGCGCCTCAAGGAACGCGCGGGTCGTGTCGTCGGACGGGAAGAGCCCGGCCTTGGCGCCGCACTCGACCACGATGTTGGCGATGGTCAGGCGGTCCTCCATCGTCATCGCCGCCACGGTCTCGCCCGTGAACTCCAGGCTCTTGTAGTTGGCCCCCTCGGCGCCGATGGTGCCGATGAGGTGGAGCATGAAGTCCTTCGAGTAGACGCCCTTCGGGAACTTGCCCCGGACGATCACCTTCCAGGTCTCAGGCACGCGGAGCCAGGTCTTGGCGAAGGCGAAAGCCACGGCGACGTCGGTGGAGCCCATGCCCGTGGTGAAGGCGCCGAGGGCGCCGCCGGTGCATGAGTGCGAGTCGGCGCCCACCGCCAACTCCCCAGGGCTGATGTAGTCCTCCGTCGCCAGGACGTGGCACACGCCGCTGCCGATTTCGGAGAGCACCGCCCCGGTCTTCGCCGCAAACTGGCGGAGGGTGATATGGTCATTGGACAGCTCGCGGCGCGGGCTGGGCGCCGCGTGGTCAATGAAAATGATGCACCGTTCCGGCCTGGGGAGCTGCTCGACCCCGAACTTCTCCACCTGCCGCACCGTCAGCGGCCCGGTGCCGTCCTGCACATAGGCCCAGTCAACGGCGGCCACCACGAACTCGCCCGGCACAACGTCGCGCCCGGCGTGCTCGCCGATGATCTTCTGGGTCATGGTCTTTGGCATTCAGCGGTCTCCGCAAAGTGGCATTATCACGCCATGCTACCGAAGGGGGCATCTGGCGTCAAGTGGGGGTGGGCGGTCGTGTCTGGCCCCCAGTTCTGGTGAACTACTGCGGAGCCCCGACAGGGGCGTACTATAACAGCCCAGGGCGAAGCCCTGATCTTTGCCCACATCTTCTGGGGGCTGGGGTTTAGCCCCCGAATGGGGGCGTTTGAGCCGTAGCCCAGGGCGACCGAAGGGAGCCCTG
>Ga0194110_10001949_pt1 | contig 26286 bp, 29 predicted proteins | sample TA2Kig1200mmetaG_FD_146192 | JGI IMG/M metagenome (GOLD analysis project Ga0194110, IMG submission 146192) | Freshwater microbial communities from Lake Tanganyika, Tanzania - TA2015032 Kigoma Deep Cast 1200m | ecosystem: Environmental > Aquatic > Freshwater > Lake | place: Tanzania: Lake...
ACCTCCTCCTGAAACAGAACCATCAGAAGCAAAAATGGCGCAGACGGATCTCCGTTCGTAAATGCATGCGGCGGCCGTAAGCGCCAGCAAGAGCCCCGGCTTCTCTTTTCTTGATAAACCGATCATCATCCTCCCAATCATTTCACCCTTCACAGGCCGGTCGATTCCATTTTTCCGTGTCACAGCCTCCCTTCAGCTCGGAGGAGGCTCGACCATTTTCTCACATTTTTGTAGTCATCATAAGTAAACCCCTCAAAGACCTCTTTAAATGGATATTTAGTGTGCGGAACATATTTATGTTTCCATGTCTTTTTTTATATCCATTTTATTGGGCTAAGTGACATCTATGCCTGAACTCAGAGTTGTTGTTGACGAGAAGTTCAATCGATTACTTGACAAGATAGTGGAGCGCGGGCTCTATGCCTCAAAGGCGGAGTTGTTGAGAAGTGCCACCATCTACTTCTTGATGCAAACGGGAATTCTCAAAGACTACATAGAAAAGGAAGCAGAGTAATCAACCCTCCTACAGGTTCGTTTTTACTTCAACTGGCACGTATGAGGGATCTTTCAATTCTTCAAGAAGCCTCTCTACAGCAGAGTGAAGCCCCTCCACAAGCTCGCTCAACGAAGTGGCGCATAGTTTCACGGTGATCAACATGCGGGGGTCTGAGACCTTCAACTCGACATCGGTGCGATCTCTAGCTGAGACCTCGAACACTATCTTATCCTTCAGGGATACCTTAACGCTTTTCAACTCTATTTTGCACCTCCATTTAAGGATGTAACCTTTTACACCTTTCAGGCAGGGGTTCTGGTCAACCTTGGAATGGCCAAAAATGGGTTGGTCAAATAGGGTTGTTGAGTGCCACGTCCTGAAGGTCTTTGTTTGGTTTGGATGATCGTCATAAATCGTTTGGTAGTAAAAACGAGCTATTTTTTACCTAAAACCGAACCGCGCTCCACCATAATTTGCCTTTTGGCATTCCCGGGTCTCTATTTTGCTCAAGCTTCTCCGTCGCCCTCTTCCCCTTCTCGGGAGGAGAAAAAACGCCTTAGTGATGGTTGCCTCTTCACGATTTTCTGATGGAGTGTACACTTTTGGCTAGGAATGTTTATATATTGATACTTATCTCCTATTCAGTCCAATGATTTGGTGAATTATATGGGTGACAGTCTTTGGTCCACTAAGGGTCGACCTTCCGGTCGATGAAATTCCGAAATTTTGGTACAACATAACTCCAGACATGCCCGAACCCTGTCCGCCTCCGCTGGATCCGGTAACAAAGGCTCCGGCAGGACCCGATGCACTTTGGTTCTTCCCAAAGAGCCTGATCATGCAGGAGGTCTCGACGGAGCGTTTCATACAGATCCCGGATGAGGTCCGCGACATCTACATCAGGATGGCGAGGCCCACCCCGATATTCAGGGCAAAGCATCTCGAGGAGCATCTTCAGACCCCCGCGGAGATCTACTACAAGTACGAGGGGATCTCGCCTCTGGGCAGCCACAAGGGGAACACCGCGGTAGCCCAGGCATACTACAACAGGGAGGAGGGCATTGAGCGGCTCTGCACCGAGACCGGTGCCGGTCAGTGGGGAACCGCGCTTTCTCTGGGCTGCGCCTTCTTCGACATGAAGTGCACGGTCTTCATGACGCGCGCCTCGCACGACCAGAAGCCCTACCGCCGGACGATCATGGAGCTCTACGGGGCACAGGTCTTCGCCTCGCCCAGCAAGGAGACCGAGTTCGGCAGGAGGTTGCTTAAGGAGCAGCCGGACCACCCTGGAAGCCTCGGGGTAGCCATCAGCGAGGCGATAGAGGCCGTCCGCAAGGACCCCAAGGCAAAGTACTCCATAGGATCCGTTGCGAACCTCGTCCTTATGCACCAGACAGTGGTCGGCCAGGAGGCGAAGAAGCAGATGGAGCTCATCGACAGGAAGCCCGACTACGTCATAGGGTGCGTGGGAGGCGGGAGCAACTACGCAGGCCTGTGTTATCCGTTCATCCACGACAAACTGAAGGGCAAACTGCAGGCAGAGTTCATATCGGTTGAGCCCAAGGCCATCCCGTCCTTCACGAGGGGCACCTACACCTACGACTTCGGCGACACCGCTGGGCTGACACCCCTGTTCCCGATGTACACCGTGGGGCACAACTTCGTGACGCCCCCCATACACGCCGGCGGCCTGCGCTACCACGGAAAGGCTCCCTCCATGAGCACGCTCGTCAAGTGCGGGGTGATAAAGCCCACGGCAGCCGGTCAGCAGGAGGTATTCGAGGCAGGCAAGACCTTCGCGAGGTTGGAGGGGATAGTCCCCGCTCCCGAGAGCGCCCACGCGCTGTTTATGGCAATGGAGGTCGCCAGGAGGTGCAAGGAGAGGAACGAGAAGAAGGTCATCCTCTTCAACATGAGCGGGCACGGTCTCCTCGATCTCGGTGGATACAGCGAGTACCTCTCAGGGAAGCTTCCAGGCAACTGGGAGCCCAAGCAGTTCGCGCTGGACGATCTGCCTTACAAGGGCAAGCTTTAGCGCGAATGTCCTCCCCGTCTCCTTCCCCTTTTCCTTTCCTTTCCTTTCTTCTCTTCTCTTCTCCCCTCCCTCTTGCCCACCTCATCGAGTCAGCTGAGCGAGACCTTCGTCACAGTGGGAATCGTTAACAGCTTTGATACCACCTCGCCCGGAACCTGCTTCTCGGTGATTATAAGGAGCTTGGGATCCGGGTTAAAGTCTGGGTCCTCGGCCAGGATCTGCCTTATGCTAACACCAGCATCGGCTATGTACGATGTCGCCTTCGCTATTACCCCCACGGCATCGGGGCGCGCCCTCACCTCGACCACACCGTAGCCCAAAGCCGGCGCCACGTCCCTCAGGAAGCTACCTGCTGGCTTTATCCCCAAAAAGATCTTCTTCATCCTTGAGTCGCCGAGAATGTCGAGAACGGTCTCCCTTACCACCCGCCTGTCCACGTTGGACACCTTGGCGATGCTTGAATCAGATATCTCCACCTCGCCGCAGACAACCCTTTTCTTCTCGTTTATGCTGAAGCCCAAGTCAACCATCAGCCTGGCAACCTTAAGCTTGGCGGGAGCGCCGCCGAAGAACTCTACGATTTCCTTCCACATCACGAGTCACCTTATGCATATTTTTGTTTATTTTTGCATATAAATGGTTATGCTCGGTGGAAGGCAGCCTAGAAGTTGAGCCCTATCAGACCAGCCAGAATAACCGCCGCAAAACCGATGATTACAACTCCCGAGAGGACATTTACTAGCCTCAGCCTTCCGGCGTTCAGCCTTGAGCGAAGGGCTCCCACGGTTCCGCTGAGTATCAGCCACCATAGGGTCGATCCCGCAAAGACCCCAACCACGAAGAGTGCTGCGAGTGCGTAGTCGCCCCCCGCGCTACCGAGTCCCAGTCCCGCGAATACCGCGATAAAGGAGAGTATGGTCATGGGGTTCGTCAGGGTCAGGAGGAAGGTCGAGGTGTAGTCCGCGGCAAGCCCCTTGTTTGCTGTCTGAGGCGTCTCCTTGGAGGGCTTCGAGAGTATCGTCCTCGTTCCCAAGTAGAGCAGGAATGCGCCGCCCAGTAGCCGGAGCCAGAGCTGCTGGTTTATCAGCACATCAGAGATGAAGGTGAGCCCGAAGCCCGCAACCGCGCCGTATATGGCATCGGCCGTGGCAGCCCCTAGTCCAGAGGCAAATCCGTAGATCCGTCCCTTTGCCAGCGTCCGCTGTATGCAGAGTATGCCTATCGGTCCCACCGGTGCTGCGATGGCGAAGCCTATGAGCAGGCCCCTGAGCAGAAAGCTCACATCCATGCCCGCCGCCCCTCCCATTAAGTCCTGCCCTCTCCGAGGGCTGCCAGTATGGCGGCTGTCAGTATCATTCCCCCTCCGACGAGCTGCATGAAGGTTAAAAGTTCTCTAAATACTATGGCAGCGACAACGACCGAGGTTATCAGCTCCATGGTGCTGAGTATGGAGGTCCGCGACGGTCCGATGATCCTCAGACCGCGGAAGAAGAGCGTCAGCGCCAGGCACGTACTTACGACGGAGATCATAACGACCCAGAGCCAGACATCCGTCCCCCATCCGATCCCAAGCCCGCCCGTCGCGGAGCCGTAGATGCCGAAGCTGACCGCCGAGCCGCCCATTATGTAGAACGTGGAGAGTTCGCCCTTAACGTCCTTGAGTTCTCTGGAGCTTATCAGTATGAAGCAGGTGTAGGTTATTGCGGCGGCAAAGGCGAAGATCACTCCCCTGCCATCGAGGTCGAGCGCAGGGTTGGCAACGAGTGCTAAACCTATGAGCGCAAGTGCAAGTGAGGCCACAACGCGAAGGGACGCCCTCTCGAAACCCAGCGCGAAGGAGGCCGTGGTAACGAAGGCCGGGTAGGTATAAAGCACAAGTGCGGTGACAGCCACAGGCACGTACAACAGGGACAGGAAGTAGAAGCTTGACTGAAGGAAGTAGCCTACCGCCCCAAGACCTATCAGGATCACAAGCTGCCTGCGGGAGGGAAGGTGCATCCTCCTGACGAAGATGAGGAAGGCGCCTATTATAATGAAGGAGATCACGAACCTTACGAAGAGGAGCTCCTGCACCTCTGCACCTCCGGCGTAGGCGAGGCGCGCGAAGATGGGTAGGAAACCGTAGCAGACCGCCGATAAAAGGACAAGGATGCTTCCGTGCCAGCGGCTGTTCATAGAACCAACCTGTTGGAGGGTTCTAAAGAGGAACTGATTAAAAAGCTTGTTATGCAGGGCTCTCTTCCGTCCTGTCTTATGCCGCCTTAATGCCGAGGTACATCGAGCCCAGCTCGGGGGAGCCGAGCAGCTCCTGCGCGGGTCCGTCGAAGGCGACCCTACCGCTTACGAGCAGGACCGCCCTGTCCCCGCACTTCAGGGAGTCGATGGCGTTCTGCTCAACCAAGACAACCGTGATCCCCATGTCGTCCCTCAGCTTCTTTATCTCATCAAGCACCTGCGCGGAAATCTTGGGCGAGAGGCTTGCGCTGGGCTCGTCGAAGAGCATCACGTGGGGCTTCCGCATGAGCGCCATAGACATCGCCAGCATCTGCCTCTCTCCGCCGCTCATCGTGCTGGGCCTCCTGTTGTAGCACTCCTTCAGCACAGGGTAGTACTCCAGGACCTCCGGAATCTTGGCCCGTACCTCCTCCCTCTTGAGGGTGTATCCCGACATCATCAGATTCTCGCGGACCGTCAGATTCGAGAAGATGTTGCCCACCTGCGGGACGTAGGCTATGCCCCTCCTTGCTATCTGGTGCGGCGACATCCTCGTTATCTGCTCGCCGTTCAGGAAGATTCCACCCGAGTAGATGTTGGTCAGGCCGAAGATGCTCTTGAGGATCGTACTCTTACCGCTGCCGTTCGGTCCGACAATCACCGTCATCTTCTTCGAGTCTATGTTCGTGCTTATATCAAAGAGGACCTGAAACTTGCCGTAGCCAGCGTTGAGCCCCTCGATCCTGATCAGGCGCACGTCCCCCCCAGATACCCTTCGATTACTTTGGGATCGTTCATAACTTCCTCTCCAGTACCGTGCGAGATGACCGTCCCCAGCGCCATGGCATAGACGTAGTCCACGTACTGCAGAGCTATATCGAGCCTGTGCTCGATTATCAGGAAGGTGATGCCCAGCCTCTGCTTTATGTCGCATATGTGGGCGAAGACCTTGTGCGCCAGCACCGGGTTGAGCCCGGCCGCGGGCTCGTCCATCATGATCATCTTTGCGCCCGTCATCAGGGCGCGCCCGATCTCCAGCAGCTTCAGCTGCCCGCCGCTCAAAACTCCGGCGGGCTGATCCCACAGCTTGAGGTTCAGAAGGTCCAGCACCCTGAAGGCCCTATCGTATATCTCCGACTCCTTCTTGTGCCACGTCATCTTCAGTGGTGCCTTGAGGAACGACTCCCCTGGGTTGCCCTTGCTGGCGATGAGAAGGTTCTCCAAGACGGAAAGCTTCACGAAGGGCGAGGGGATCTGGAAGGTCCTGACAAGGCCGTACGCGGATACCTTGTTCGGGGGCTGACCTGTGATGTCCCTGCCCTCAAAGGTCACCTGACCGCGGTCCGGCTTGTAGAACCCGGAGATGACGTTTATCAGGGTCGTCTTGCCGCTCCCATTGGGGCCGATAAGCATGGTCATGCTTCCCTTATCAACGTTTATGTCAACGCTGTCTAAAGCCACGACCCCTCCGAAGGTCTTCCTTATGTTTACTGTATTTAAAACGGGCTGAGACAATCCAACCCCTCTTTAACGCAACAAACAAGTTGGAGAAATATTAATTTTTCTATGGTTTGGCTTATAAAATAAAAAAGGGAAAGGACTTGCATTACCAAGTCCATGTCACGGAGTCCGAGGGTGCAGAGTAGAATCCGACCTTCTTCCAGTCGAATGCTGTGGCGTTCACCTGGTATACGCCCCAGAACTCGTAGTCCGCTATGGTTCTGTCACCGGCCAGGCTGAGCTGGCACCATCCGCTGGCACCGAAGGTGTTGCCCGCCATCGGGATCATCAAGGTCTTGACGGCCTCACCGTCGTACTTGCCAGCCGCGCCTATGCACTTCCAGACGATCCAGAGTGTGTCGTAGAGGTTGTATGCATAGGGGTCAGGGGTCCTCCCGAGCCTGGTCTGTATGTATTCCCTCACCTTAATGAGATTCGCAGACTCGGCAGGTGCGAAGTAGGAGGCCGGGAATATGGTTTGAACCGCAAAGGCTGCAGCGACCGGGTCTGCTGATAGCTGGGCTGAGAGCGCCGATCCGTCGCAGCCAAACCACGTTACGCTTGATAGGATCGGGTACTCATTTGCCTTGACCATCATGGCGACTATCTCCTCAAAGGTGATGGTGTAGACAGCGACCTTGTCAGCCCCGTAGGTGTCCACTGCCTGCTGGACCTTCTGGGCGAGCAGGGCTATCTCGGTCGAGAACTCCCTGGCATTCTGGTCGTACCGTATACCCGCGGCGTCGTAGGACCCTCCAAGGGCCGCGAACCTCACCTGGGTGGCATTGACCAGGCCGTCTCCATAGGTATCGCCTCTCCAGATGGGAATGATGTATTCGATGCCCATACTTATCAAAGCCTTTGCAATGGCTGGTCCCTGTTTGTCGTCGGCGGGGCAGAACCTAAAGATGTAGTCGCCGGCTATTGCCAGGTCAGGTGCTGTGGAGGAGGGCGAGATCAGGAGGATCTTGTTGGTGTCGGCGTAGGTCTTGCAATTCCTCACCTCAGCACTCGAGTAGAAGCCGATCATGACCTTGCATCCCTTCGCAGCCAGGGACTGGACCTTCTGCAGACAGATGTCCGGCTTCGTCTCGGTGTCCTCAAAGTACAACCTGAGCCAGTAGCCAGCTCCCGTGGTGTTGAGCAACGTGTTGATCTCTGATACCGCCAATTCTAGGGCAACCTTACCGTTCTCACCATATGTGCCAAGGCTGCCTGTAAGTGGTATGGGTACACCGATGGGTATCTCGCCGCTTAAGGCGGGTGTTGTGGCATCTTCTGTCTTTGGCGGGGCAAGGAAATAGCCTCCGGTTGCACCGATGATCAGCGCTACGACAATGGCTACTCCTGCTATAGTGGTAGAAATTCCTCGTTTTTGGCTCAATACTATCACCATTTCTTTAGTCTTCTATATAGAAGAACGATAGAACTATAAGGTAAAGTTTAAGTATATATAGGTTTTCATAACTATATCCTTCCGCGGTCGTGTTTCCATGGTGCTGGACATCATAAGCGCGTTCAAGGACGCGATAGTCTTCTCGAGCCTCCTCACCCTGTTGACTATCGGCATGACCCTGACCTATCTCACGACAAAGGTGCCCAACTTTGCCCATGGAAGCATCGCCACTGTCGGCATTTACTTTGCCCTCATTACGACCAAGCTGTTGGGTCTCAACATCTACTTGGGCCTGTTGCCCTCATTCTTCGCCGGAGGGGTCGTGGCGATCCTCCAGTACATTGTCATACTCAGGCCTCTCTCCAAGAGGAACGCCTCAATAACGACAATGATGGTGGCAACAATTGCCTTCGATTTTCTGCTCTTGTCAGGTCTGAACATTCTTGCAGACTACCTCTCCAAGAGCTTCCTCATCATCTCCAGGTACTTCCTGTTGAAGGGCTTCGACTTCTTCTTAATGGGGGAGAGGGGCGTCCTCCTCATATCCCCCATCCTCGTGATAGCCATAACCATCGCCCTCTACCTCCTGCTGACGAGGACCAAATTCGGGGTAGCCATGAGGGCAACCATCGAGAACCCGCCACTGGCGGGGACGGTGGGCATAAACGCGGACCTGGTCTACATAGTGTCCTGGTTCGTCGCGGGGGGTCTTGCCGGACTGGCAGGCTGTCTTTTGCCCCTCTGGTTCATCGGGAACCCGGATACGGGAACTTTCATACTCATAAGCATCTTTGCCGCGGCCGTGACCGGAGGCCTCTACAACATCTACGGTGCCATAATCGGCGGTTACACAGTGGGTTTCGCAGAGATATTCCTCATCAGGTATCTAGCATCACTGTCCGACCCGTTCGGCGCTTGGATAATCCCCTACAGGCCGGTGATCCCGCTCCTCGCCATGGTCATAACGCTCATGCTGGCTCCCCGCGGAATAACCGGGATAGACGTGAAGCGGCTGAGGAGCATGTTCAGGAGGAATCGGAATGCTTAGCGGCGAATCTCTATTCATGTTGGACCTTGTAGCCACCTTTGCACCTTACATGATCATTACCCTAAGCCTGAACTTGGAATACGGTTTCGGAGGGGTTCCCAACTTCGGCAAGACCCTCGCAGTAGCCGGAGGGGCGTTCATGGTTGGCTATCTCCCGGGTCGAATACTGGCTGGCATAATGGGGGTCGGTCAGGGGATGGACTATGTGGCGCAGAACGCCCAGATAATCACCGAGATAAACAACCGCTTGGTCTTCAACGTTCCTCTCTCCTTGGGAATATTATTGATCACGCTCGTCGCAGTCATCTTGTTCGGCGCATTCCTTGGCCTTCTCGTGACCGTTCCTGTGGTTAGGCTCAGAGCCGATTACTTGGCCATGACCTTCCTTGCTGCCGGAGAGGTGATCTTGGTCATCGGCAACAACTATCCGCCCTTGGTAGGTGGAACACTGGGCATAGGCGTGCCAGACCCGTTTGGATGGGCCTCAACCTTTAGCGTTCTGGGTCTTAGCCCTGGTGAGATGAGAAACGTTACTGTTACGCTGTTCATGGCCATCACGGCCATCATAATATTCCTCTACGCCCAGAAACTGACGCACTCGCCACTGGGAAGGGTCCTTAGAGCCATAAGGGATGACGAAAATTCTGCTCTGGCGCTCGGGAAGGACGTGACCAGTAACAGACTAAAGGTAATAATCTTTGCCTCAGCCATAGCCGCCATAGGCGGAGCCCTCTACGCATTCTACACTGCGAACGTGATATCCACAGCCTATTCGAGAGTGAGCTGGACGTTCTGGCCGTGGGTGATGGTGATGCTAGGGGGTGCCGCGAATAACCTGGGGGTCGTATGTGGCACATTCATATTCGTGGCCGTCCGAAAGTTGATAATCTTCTATAAAGACATCTTCGGCCCATTCATTCCCTTCGATGTCGTATGGCTTGACATGCTCTTACTGGGGGCCGCGCTGGTGTTCATCCTCCTTTACAAGCCGGAGGGTCTACTTCCCGAAAAACCAATAAAGACCATCAAGATTGAGGGTCCCCCTCCCCCAAAGAGGGAGGCTCCTGAAGAGACCTCCTCCAGTCAAGCTCCAAGTAAGAAAAAGGTCGGCCTCAAATTGCCCTTCAAATTCAAGGTTCGCAAGAAATAAAAATCCCGTTTTTGACCAACGGCTGACCGCCAAATTTTTACTACCCAGCGTTAAAGTGAGGGAGACACCTCTACTAAAACCCTCGCGCCATTAATGAAAGTTAAAAAAAACAAAAAAAATTGTTTTGACTCACGGCGTGGCGATTTTATGCCATGAGCAGGTAGAGTGCCAGTATGAAGTTTATCACGACTACCGCTAGGATTGTAGTGCCGCCTTTGAACTTGCCCAGTACGGAGTAGCCTGACGCTAAGGCTGCGACACCGAACAGGAGCACTGCTAGACCCGCAACCATGCCTTCGGTCAAGGCCATGAAGAGGTATATGACGTACACCCCGAGTATGACTAGGATTACGCCTACGAAGTTGACTAAGTTCGCCACTGTTGGCAAACCCTCTGGCTTAAAGACAAAGCCCGAAAAGCCAACGGCTAGGAACGCCATTCCTGCCATGCCCAGGATCAAAGCCACGACATAATTCGGTGCTGCCGCAGTAAAGAAGTAGAACGCCATAATCGTTCCGATTATGCCGGGGATTATTCCCGCCTTAAGCGCCGCCGGAACGTCAGCCTTGCCCATCAACGCCAGAGCAACTGGTAAGAACCCAAAGACGAATACCATCAAAGGCCACGCGAGTACTGCTAATAGAGTCATCATTCACCCCCCTTGTTAATACGAATGAGTATATGTTATTTAAAAAGCATACGTTTTTTGACTTGCGAAATCAATAAATGTGATACAAAATAATACTTTGTATATTATGAAAAACGGAAGATGCGTGGTGAGGAAACCCATACATCTTATCATTCTGTATTTACAGGCAGAAGGCGTAAAGCCTCCCACTTGAAAAAGTCAGACAGCCGTCGGCCCGACTCTAGTCGACGCCGACAACCACCGTGCCCAGCCGGTTGTCTTCCGTGTCTATCTCCAGTCTCGTCTTCAGATAAATGTCGGTCGGCGGGGACGGGACTCCAACCACCGCTCCGCAGATGGTGAGCTCCGGTATCTCCATGGGGAGCATATGAACCCTCATTTCGTCCCTCCTCTCCTTGAGGGCCTTCGTCTTATCCTTGTATAGCACCAGGTTGCCTGCAACAACGTTTCCCTTCTTCTTCAGGTTCTCCAACGTGGCCTTGTCGTAAAGGTCCTCCCCGACGACCTCGCCGTCGCATACCAGCTTGATATAGGAGCACTCAGGCCATGTCAGATTAAGGTCGGTTGCGCACGCAAAGACATACCTTCTCTTCAGCGCCTCCCTCAGGCCCAGGTTTATCCCCTTGCAGAGCCCCATCATAACCTTCTTCTCCGCCTCCCCCTCCAGCCTCAGAACCTCTGCAACCTCTTCGTGGCTCAACGGTGCCACTTTTATTATGCCCTTAATTCGGCCGAGGGTTTCTACAACCTTATCTTTTGACGTATCGCCTCACCACCTTTGGAGCCCTTATCACCGCCACCGTCTCGGGGTACTCCTCGAGCCGGCTGTTCGGCATGTACATGGCGTTGATGTACTCCTCCTCAAAGATGGCCTCAACCGCAAGCTCTATGTACTTTATTCCCTCCGCGATCCTCCATGCCTCGCTCCTCGCGTCAAGGGACTTGAGGCACATCCTCGCACCGGAGCCCGCGGTATTGCCCAGGAAGGATATCCTGTCCAGCGGCATCTCGGGTATCATCCCCAGGGTCCTAGCACTCTCAGGATCGATGTAGTTCCCGAAGGCGCCGGCGATCACGATCTCCGACAGGTTCTCCTTCTTAAACCTGCTCTTCCTCATCAGGGTCATGTATCCGCCGTACATCGCGGCCTTCGCCTTCTGGATCTCCCTGACGTCGTCCTGCGTTATCACTACGTCCTCCTTCCCGCTGGCGGTCTCCTCCTTGAAGATCAGAATGAACTCCTTCCCAGGATTCCTGTCCCTTATCCTCTTGTGGTTATCCAGTATCATCCTGCCCGACGTATCTATCACTCCGCTCTTCAGCATCTCCGCCACCCCGTCGATTATCCCGGATCCGCAGATCCCCCTCGCCTTCTCGTCGTCTATGGTCTTGTAGGTGACCTCAAAATCTGGACCGATCCTTATCTTCTCCACCGCGCCGGTGGCCGCCCTCATCCCGCACTTTATGTGCGCCCCCTCGAATGCCGGGCCGGAGGCCGTGGAGCAGGACCATATCCGATCCCTGTTCCCCAACATGACCTCTGTGTTCGTTCCAACGTCCATCAGGAGCGTTAGCCTCTCCCTCTCGTGAAGCCTTGAGGCGAGAATGTCCGCTATGGCGTCCGCCCCCACGAACCCTGCGACGTTCGGCAGCAGGTGCACATTGCCGGATGGGTTGATATCCAGCCCCATGTCCCTTGCCTTCACGTCGTGCGGTCTGCCGAGCCCTGCGGGGTACGGACATAGGCCGAGGCTCCTCGACTCTATGCCTGCGAAGAGGTGGTGCATGGCGGTATTTCCAACGGCGACCAGCTCGTAGAGTTCCTCCCTCTTTATTCCGGTGTCCGCCACCCCCTTATTCACGAGCTCGTTTATCCCGCCGACTATCGTACGCTGTATCTCCTTCAGGTTATCCTCGCCCTGGGCGGCAAAGTGGAGCCTTGATATGACGTCCTCGCCGAACCTTATCTGCGGGTTCATGATCCCGTCCGCAAAGACCAAGTTCCCGTCAAGAAGGTCCACTATGAAGACGGCGAGTTTCGTGGTCCCTATGTCCACAGCCACGCCGAACGACTGCTTTGTTGTGTCCCCTGCTTGGACATTAATGATCTCTCTCTTGCCCAGTATCGTGACCGTGATCTTCCATCCTCCCGCCCTCGCCACCTTGGGGAGAGCCTTACCGACGAGATAGTCCACCTTCAGGTTTCTGTAACCCTTAGCGGACAGCACCTGGAGGATGCGCTCATCGTCCGCCCTGGGGTCGTGCAGGGTTGGCGCATTAAGCTCCAAGTAGACCTTCTCCACGTTCTCCTTCAGCGCGACTGGCGGCTCCTTTCCCATTATCACGAGCCGCTGCCTGCCCACCCGGCTCTGGTCGGGGACCCTCACCACAACGTGCCCGCGAACCAAGGCCTGGCATGCGAGCCTGTAGCCCCTGGCCAGCCTCTCAGGAGGGATCCTCTTCCTCTCCCAGTCCGTCAGGGGCGATAGCTGCCCCTCGATAACCTCTACAACGCACTTGCCACAGTACCCCTTGCCGCTGCATATGTTTGCCAGATCCACGCCGCCTTTTAGCGCAGCCGCCATCAGGGGCAACTCTTCCGCAACGGTGCTCCTCTTGCCCTCGGGAAGAAACTTGACCTCATACTTCAACTTCTGCATCCCCCATGAAACGACTGATAACCTCTGATGGATCGCCATCCATTATAACTTTTCCGTCTTTTAACAGGACGCACCTGTCCGCCACCTCCTCCACAAAGTCAAGCTGGTGGCTGACCAGTACGATGGCCGGCCTGAACGAAGACTTGACCCTCTTAAGGGCGTTTGCCACCCTCCGCAGCGTCAGGGGATCGAGATCACCGAAGGGTTCGTCCAGTATCAGAACCTTTGGGTTGAACACCAGCGAGAGCGCAAGGGCAATGCGGATCTTCTCGCCGCCGGAAAGTTCATAAATGTTCCTCTCCAAGATGCTGGGGGCGAGTCCGACCTCCCGCAGTACGGCGAGTCCGACGTCCTTTGCCTTCTCAGGGTCCTTGCTCCTGAAGAGCTCCCTAAGCAGCTCGCGGTCCAGCCCCGCCTCCCTGAGCCTTGTCTCCATCTCCCCCTCGGGTAGCTCGGCCACCCGGCTGAGCGCGTCCACCACCCCCTCGCTTATCCCCGCCCTCTGCGCCCTCTTCAGGGCGTCCTCCATCATCTTGTAGTCCTTTATCCCTAGGCGCGCCGCAAATAGGTCCAGAACCCTTGCCCAGTAGGGCAGGTCGAACTCTTGGTGCAGCATGCCGATGTGCGTCCTCGCGTGCAGGCTCTTCCTGCCGAACTTCCCCAGGGTGACCCACTCGCCCTTGTGCAATAGCTTCACCTCACCGCCGTCAGCGAGTTCTAGTCCTGCTAGCATCCTTAGGATCACGGTCTTGCCGGCGCCGGATGGACCGACTATGCCGGTTATCTCGCCCCGTCGGAACTCCAAGCTCGTGTCCGTCAGCTCGAATACCTTGCCGTAGGAGAAGATCTTGTAAAGCTTGGTTACCCCCTCCATCCTCAGAACGCTGGGGCCCTCCACCTCCACCTTCTTTAGGGGCGCCTCCAGCCTCGAGAGGAACTTCCTTAAAATCCTTTCCGGTTCCCCGTCATCTGTAATCCTTCCTTCCTCGAGTAGCAACACCCTATCTGCCAACGAACGGTGGATCTGCGGGTTGTGGGACGCGAAGATTATGCCGATATTTAACTCGTCCCTTACCCTCTTCAGCGTCTCCACCAGCTCCTCCCTCGTTGCCGGGTCGGTCATGGTCCCTGGCTCGTCCAACAGGAGCAGCTTCGGCCTCCTCGCTATCTGCCTCGCCACGATGAGCCTCTGCTTCTCTCCGCCGCTGAGTACCTGCGACCATAGATCTGCCCTCGCCTCCAGCCCCGCGACCCTAAGGATCTCAAGGGCCCTCCTCCTGTACCCCTTGTACTCCCCCTCGTCCTCGGTAAGCGTCTCCTCTCCCATCGTGCTGTACCTCAGTGCCCGGACGACATTATCCACGGCGCTGTCCGGCCAGAGTCCGAAGCTCCTCTGCAGCTGTATCGCAACCCTCCTCTGGTACTCTAAAACCGACCCGATGGGGGATGTTGGTTCGATCTCCAAGCTCTCGAAGTAAATCTTGCCGCTGTCGAAGGGCTCGACGCCCCTGAGGATCCGGAGGAGCGTGCTCTTCCCAGCCCCGCTCTCTCCGATGATCCCGACTATCTCCCCCTCTTCAAGACTGAGGCTTACCTCTTTCAACGCGGTGATGTTGGTCTCACGGTACCTCTTACTTATCGACTCTGCTCTCAGAAGCAATTTGGATACCTCACTTGAACCTTGATTCCGGCAGCACCCTCACGAGTATATAGTCCCTCATCAACGACCTCTTAACCACCGCCAACCCCCCGAGCCTCTTCCCGTCCAAGGTGATGCCCGCCACCTTATCGTGATATTCGTCGTACGGCAGCTTGATCCTAACGCCGTCCACCTTCAGGGTCACGGGGTTGGGGGAGAGCGCCTCCACAGACTCCGGCACCTGCCTCTCGACCTCCTCCTTCACGATGATGGGCTCAACCACCAGCGGGTCAATATCAAGCTCCCTCCTCCTCTGCTCCGCGACCCTTCCTGAAAGCGCAGAGACAGCCCTCAGCCTCTCTATCATCTCACCAGTCCTGACCCTCTCCGGATACCTGCCTATCCCACCCACGTACCCCTGAGCCCCTGGAAGAGAGTCGAGGGGGGGTCCGCCCGTTATAATTACCGGTATGGAGAGTTCCCTGAAGAGGATGGGTTTGAACTCCCTCAGGCAGCGCTCGAAGTTGCCGAGGGTGAATACGGCGATGTCGTGCTCCTCTATAAGCTCCTTCTCCTTCGCTGACGTGTGGACTATCCTCTGCCCAACCCCCCTGGCAAGGCCTATGATGTTCGTCTTAGCGCCGCTCCTCCTCAGGTTCTCGGCTATGTCGCAGGCCGGATGCGGGAGGTGATGCCTCGAGAGGGTGGGTGCCACCACCGCCACCTCCGTCCCTATCAGGGGCGCCTCCTTGACCTTTCCCTTGAGCTCGACGACGAGTTCCTGCAGTCGACCCACCTCCTCCTCGGGCACCGCGAGGTTCATTATGAGGTCCAGGCTCACCACGGTCTTCTGAACAACGAAGCCCCCGATGTCCTGGAGGAACTCCTCCAGAATCTCGTGCCTGTAGAGTCCGCCCTCAAAGATTAGGTACTTCAGCATCAGTCGCCGCCCTCCATGCGTGAGGCGATCTCCTTCCACTCCTCCGTGATCGGATCCTCGGCGGCTATGAACGTCATGACCCCAGCCCCCTTAGTCACGCTGCGGATCCTGAACCCCTCCGGGATTATCCTTGCCGCGAGCTCATTTATCTTGTTGGAGATGTCGAGGGCCCTGTCCCTGATCTTTATGTTCCTGACCTCATCCTCCCGCGCTCTGGAGACGACTATATCCATCCTCCCCACCTGCTCCACCCTGTCCCTGCCGAAGACATTCCAGAGCGCCTTCAGGGCGTCCCCGAGGTCGACCTCGCTCTCGAGGATTATCCTGACGCCGTTCCCTCGCTCAAGTATGCGTGAGAGCTCCCCGAGGGTGTTTCTCCCCACGAACTCCCTGTACTTGATCTTTATTATGAAGACCGGTCCATCAGACCTTATGAACATGTGGACGGTCTGCACGCTCCCGCCGAGGGCCAGGTCCTCCACACCCCTCGCTGCTATGTGCTCGTAAAGCTCTCCGCCCTTCTTGTCATCGCTGTCCGCAAAGATCCTAATTGCCCCTTCCCTCCCTGCCCTTCCCGCCCCTCTTCCCTACCTTGCCCTTAACCTTACCTTTGCCCCTCCCCGGCGTCTTTACCTCTGAGGGACCTTCTTTCCTAGACTCGATTATCCTCCTCAGGGCATCCACGCTCAGCCTGCCCTTAACCTCCTCCTTAACCGCCACCTCTCCGCCCTCAAGGGCCTTTGAGACGTTCTTCAGCGCCTCCCTCTCGAGGCCGAGCATGTGGAATCCCATTCTGGGTCCCCCTCCCCTCTTCGCCCTGCAGATCCTCTCGTCCCCGATCCTGAAGCCCCTGACCTTGAAGAACACCCTGTTTGGATCGAGCGCCCTCAGCTCCTTGAGCACCCTCTCCAGAGGCTCCTCCTCCCCCTCCAGGAGCAGGCCGTAGCAGGTCACCTTGTAACCCACCCCTCCTATAGCCGCCACCCTCTCTGCAAGCATCGAGGGAGTCAGATCGGAGTCGGTCGATAGCATGACGACGTAGGTCTTGATCATGGAACCGCCTCCGACAGGTAGACGACCCCCTTCTCCTTCAGACCCCTCAGCGCGTCGTGGTTCTCCACGACCTCTCCGATGATGTTGGTCCCCTCGAACCTCTCCGCAGTGGGCCCGAACTCGTCGCTCTCGGTGAAGCGGACGCCTATCATCCCCGCAAACTTCTTCGCGGCGTTCGTAACCCCTATCACGTTGGCGGCAACCTGGCGCTTGGGAACGTTCTCGGGCATTAGCTCCTTGGCCAGCACATCATCCCCCTTGAAGAGCACCATCTCCATCTTGGGTGTCGTGAAGTAGACGGTGAGCTTCCCCTCTCGCCTCAGGTCCAGTCCCGTAACCCTCTTGAAGTACTTCACCGAGCTGGGTGCCTCTTTGTAGAAGAGCCGCACCTTGACCACCTGTGAGGGGCTGACCCCGAGGCAGCTCACCTCCCCCCTTCCGTAGACCTCCAGAGTCGTGGGCGGATCCTGCTCCACCACCACCGCCCGATCCGAAGAATCCCGTGCCCTCACGTGCTTGATGCCGTGGACCTTGAGGAGCCTGCTCGCCTCCTGCTGCGTCCTGCCGAGGACGTCCAGCCTACTGGGGCTTATCTTGACCGCGATTCTGTCTCCCTCCGCCGCCATGTCTGCGAGCTCGATCCCTTCCGTCACCCTCCCCACGATATTATGACTGGTGGAGAGCGGCGCCTCCTTCAGGTAGACGTAGACCGAACCGGCGTTGATCCCGGTGTTCCTTACGGTTACAGCCCCCCTAACCCTATGGTCCAGCTTCTCGTTGACGAGCGAGATGACGTTCACCCTGTCGCAGGCTATGAACCTGCTCGTCCTCCTTGAGGCAATCAACGTCCCGTCGCCGACAACGTTATAGGTGAGCTCTCCACCCACGGGCGAGGATCTGTCCAGCTCTATCCCGAGCCTCGTGTAGACCCTTACGGGCTCCCTCAGCTCGTAGCTCCTATCCGCCCTTATGACGGCCTTCTCCGCCTCCCTCGTCTCTATTATCGGCTCTATCTTCGTTATCCTGTCGCCTAGGCGGAGCTCATCCACCAAGTGCCTTCCGTAAATGACCCTGCCCAGAACCCCGCAACCGCGCGGCGGAGCATAGGCGCTCTCGTGCAGCTTCCGGCTGAAGACGAGGTGCGTGTTCTCGTTGCTGAAGCCCGCGAGGCTCAGCGTTATCTCATATTGCCTCAGCTCCACCGAGTCTCTGGAGGGCTCAAAGTCCGTCAGGGTGGGACCGAAGACGGCCGCGTCCCTCGTGACCCACCTGATGCCAGACTCCTCAAACCTCTTGTACGCCCTCCGCCAGCCGTCGAGAACCTTCTCGCACTCTAACCTTATGATCATCCTTCCCTTTGTCGTCGTGACCTCGAAGAGGTTGGTCAGGACCTTCTCAGGCTCCACGGGCCTCCTTACCGCGACTATGCATTTGTCGATGAGTTGGATCCCAAGTTTCTTTGCCAAAGCCTCTACAGTTGCTCCAGGTTTAACATCCGCCTGAAGACCGTCTATGGAGACCCTCACCAGCCACATCCCCGATGTTAGCATTAATTTATTAAATGACTAATTAACTTTATATGCTAGGTGCCTTGATATGCCTACCTTCACCGGTAAACCAGACATAGAGATAATGCCCGAGAGGCTAATGGACAGGAAGAAGGCCGACGAACTCATAGCCATAATAAAGGGTATCGATTATGTTTCGGATGTGGATACCCGCAAACACAAATTTGTTGGGGGCGGCTACCTGGTCGGGCGTTTTATAGTGATATTGTCTGAGGAGGCGGAAGTGGAAAAAGTGATTGAAAAATTGAGGTCGGTATGCGACAAGACGATGCCTCACGGATACTATGTCCGGGTCGGGCGCTTCGTAAAGCCTCGACCGACGGTATCAGACTATTTAAGAGGCACGGTTCGGAATAAGAAGGAAGGCTGAAAGGTTAACGATATGTAAAAGGTGAATGGTGAAGCAATTGCAAGAAGCCATTGGCAGAGACGTGCAGATAATCGATTGCAGAGAGGCTCAGGGCATGGGCGAGGGGGGCGGGCTGGCCCAGAGGGGCACCATAGCCGAGTCCGAGAAGTTCGAGGTGGTGGCCGTGGCCATGTCCCCAGGGAAGAGGCACATAACCAAGCCCATCTGCGAGATCACCTACGGTCTGCGGGAGCAGGGGGTCAGGACCAGCGTCCTCGTCCTAGACTCGGGCTCCGGCGTGCCATCGGACTCCCCCTACAGCGGTGCCCCCGGCGGCTCAATGGCAAACATAAACGAGAAGGAGATCTTCCAGATAAGGAGGTTCAAGCTCGCCCTGTTCCACTTTGGTGGTATCAGCGGCCACGTGGCCTACAAGGCGAGGTCGTTCCTTCAGTACGCCGACATTCCCGCAATAATTGTATGCGAGGCGCCGGTCGACTACGAGGACTTTGCCAAGGTTGGGATTATTACCCGCCTCGTAAGGCCCCCTCCGGAAAAGGTTCAGTGTGCCGGGGTCATAGTGGACTTGGTGACCGGCGTCGTGAGGGGGGTCAGCGCCCCGAGGGAGAAGCTGAACGAGATAGTTATAAAGGTCAAGTTCTGGTTGAGTAAGATCAACAGCGGAGAGCTGAAGTTAGGAGGAGTGACCACTGGCGAAGATATTCATATTCCCGCCCAATAGCCTGATACTCTTCGATCTCGTGAAGAGGGAGGGACACACCCCCCTCGGTCTGGGCGAGGAGGTTGCAAAGAACCTTGACAAGCCCGAGATTGACTCGCCGCCCATGAACATCACTCCGGAGTTCCCCAGGCGCGGGCTGAAGTACGCCGCGATAGAGGTTCCCGCAGGCGTCAGGGGGCGCCTCGCGCTCATGGGGCCGCTGGTGGAGGAGGCCGACGCCGCAATAATCGTGGAGGAGGCGGAGGCGCTCTTCGGGTGCGCCAGTTGCGGGAGGACCAACGAGTTCCTGCTCTACCTGATAAAACAAAGGAACATCCCGTTCGTGAAGGTCCCATACCCCAGCACCGAGGAGGACGCCAAGGTAATGGTCTCGAAGATAAGGTCATTTTTGAGGTCTCTTGGTGGTAAAAAAAGTAAACTGAGGGCTTAAAATGGTTAGTTTGGTAATTGAGGATGAATACCTGCTGAGTTTCGCAAATGCGTTCAAGGAGGACACCCTTAGGGAAGTGATCTTCTGCCTGCAGGATGCCCCCATGGCGCTGGATACGATCGCCCAGACCCTAAACATAAAAGAGGAGGATCTGTCGCCGAGGCTGGATGCGCTTGTCTCGATGAATCTGGTCAGGAGGGTAAAATCCAGCAACAGCGGACCAGACCTCTACGCGCTCGGATTCGCGATGGAAAAGTTCGGTGGTTATCCAAAGACCAAGCTCGTCCGTACGCTCTCAGAGGCGATGAGCGAGCTCATCCCCCCCTTCCTGGAGCAGCACGCCGGTGATATAGAGCCATTATGCGAGTCCACGGGAATATCTATGGGTCGATGTGTCGAGCAGCTCCTCCTCAGCGCCTTCTCTTGGATAATGGGCGACCTTCAGAGAGAGGTCCTCGAGGAGGATAAGCGCCTCTGTGAGACGCTGAAGAAGAGCAAACCGCCCCGCTGAAGTGTGGTTCAACGCGTTAGACGAACCCTTCTATTACCGGACTCACTCAAATTTTTTAATCCTTTCCTTTAGCCCCTGGTAAATGTACTCTTTGGCCTTCACAAGGTTCTCCTTTTCGCCCTCAAGGAACCAGCCTTTCGGCACATACTCATCCTTCGCAGAACCAGGAAGCACGATGTCCTTCTCCACCAACTCTAGGTTGAACTTATTGACAGCCTCTGCTATGAGGGAATAGGGAGTCCCTGCCGGTACTGGCAGGTAAAACCTCTTGCTGGCATCAGGTGCGCTCATACTATCAGAACATGAGAAAGGCTCGATTTATATTTATAGTTGCAACTCACGCCTTTAATAGCGTCAAAGGAGCTTCTTGACGACCTTAATAACCTTCTCATCCTTGACCTTACCCATCAGCTCCTCAAGCTCCTCCCTGCAGCTCACCACCATGTCCTCCACATTATAGCCCCTATCTGCATATGTGCAAGCCTGCCTCCAAGTGGAGATGAGGTCCGCTATCTTGGCTATGACGGCCTCTTTGCTCCTCCTCTCCTCGTACTCTTCAAAGATCTCTGATAGGTTCCTGAAGCCGCTCGCAACTGCAAGCTCACTCATTATCTTCCTCTCTGCCCTGCTCTTTGTGTCCCTGCCGAGCCTCCTCGTGAGGGATCTGGGGATGTCCCCCGCAACAGCCTCTCCCCAGTCGTGAACTATGCCGATGACGAGCATCCTCTCCTTATCCATGCCCTCTCCAACCTCCATGGCGATAACGGCAAGTATTGACGCGACCTCGAACGAGTGCTCCGCCACGGTCTCGGCTATCGAGGGCGGGATCCCCCTCTGAAGCCAGCCTGTCCTCGGAATGTTCTTTAGTATCCTTACCGTGTCCGTCAAAACCTTCGGGTCCAACAACTTCACCTACTGTAGCTATATGCACGGACTTGAAAATTTAAATCATTCCATTTCCCTAGATGGTCTTGTGTTGAAATTGAAGATCCCTCGCGTAGATCAAGAACTCTGCATAGGTTGCGGGACCTGCGAATCCCTATGTCCGGAGATGTTCAAGGTCTTCCCCGAAGGAAAGTCGCACGTGGTAAAGGAGGAGGGTAACTGCGACCTCCAGCTCGTGCTGGACTCTTGTCCGGTCAGCGCGATCTCACTCGTGGATAAGTAGGTCACTTAAGCGACTGCAGTATCTCCTTTGCCCTTGAGACCTTCACGTTCCCCTCCTTCGCGAGGATCTCTGCGACCTTGTCCACAAGATCTCCGGTCGCCCCAGCCATTATCGCGATGTTCCTCGCGTGGAGCTCCATGTGCCCTCTCTTTATGCCCTCGGTGACCATCGCCCTGAGCGCCGCAAAGTTCTGGGCCAATCCGACGGCGCAAGCAACCTCTGCCAGCTCCGTGGCGGTCTTAACACCGAGTATCTTCAGGCAGAGTTGAGCGACCGGGTGGGTCCTAGTGGCCCCGCCGAACGTGCCGAGCGCCAGTGGCAACTCAAGCTCCCCCACAAGGTCCCCCTTCTCGTCCTTCCTCCAACTCGAGAGCGGAAGGTACTTGCCTGACATTGAGGCATATGCATGAGCCCCTGCCTCTACGGCTCTCGTATCGTTGGCCGTTGCAAGAGTTATGGCGGTAATGCCGTTCATGATGCCCTTGTTGTGGGTCGCTGCCCGGTATGGGTCGTACACGGCGAACTTGTAGGCCTTCGCAATGCCGTCAACAACCCTCTCTCCACCGATGACGTCGCTTCTGTAGGTCACCGTGGCCTTTGCTGTCCTCTCGGTCGCGAGGTTCGAGATTATCTTCAGTAGCGATCTCCCGCCCGTTATGCCCTCGATCTCAGGCGCCATGCCCTCCACTATCGTGATAATGGTGTTCGCCCCCATGGCGTCCTTACAGTCCACAAAGAACTCCACGATCAGCATTCCATCCCTGGGTGGACCGACTACCTTGGCCGTTATATCCAGAACACCGCCCCCGAGCGATGGGAGCATATCGGCAAAGCGGTTTGCCCGCCCGATCAGCTCCTCCTTGACCTCAAGTACCCTTCTCTTGGCTTCTTCCAGATCCTTCACGTCAAGGACCTGCATCTGCCCCCTCATCACAGGTCTAGAGCTGGTCGCCTTAAACCCTCCCGTGGGCAGGGCGAGCTTAGCCGCGTGGCTCGCAGCCGCCACCACCGAGGGCTCCTCAATTGCCATCGGGACGAGGTAGTCCCTCCCGTTTATCCTGAAGTTCGTGGCTATCCCGATGGGGACCTGGGTCATCCCCACGACGTTCTCGATCATCCTCTCCGCGGTGGCAAGGTCCAGCCCGGCACCGAGTACCTTCATTTCCTCCTCCGTCAGACCTGCCTTCTCCTTCAATACCTGCCTTCTCTCGTTCAAGCTCAGCTTGTAAAATTTGGTCAACCCAGATTCCGGTGCCATGTTTTACCCCCCCATTAAACTGGTTATTATCTCTATCACCCCTTCCCCCCCCTCCTTGTCACAGACTATGTCCGCTTTAGCCTTCAGCTCAGGCACGGCATTCTTAACCGCGACCTTGATGTCTGCGGCCTCAAAGAGCGAAAGGTCGTTGAAGTCATCGCCTATGGCAAGTAAACGCCCACCGCCAAGCGCCTCAAGCGCAATCTTGGTCCCCCTTCCCTTATTCCAGCCAGCGGGAAGGACCATCAACCCCTCTTTATTGAACTCTATCAAGACCTCTTGATCCATGCGGGCATCATGGATCATCCTCTTAAACCTCTCAAGATCCTCTCTATAACCAGCCAATATCACCTCTCCGGAGTGGAAGTTCAGGCCACCTTTAAGAAATAATCTGTTTAGCCTCTCCTTCTTGTCGAACCATCCATCCTCAACGAGTATCCTCCTTACCCTTCCCTTTTCAGTATTGCATATGGTTCCATTTTCAGTTATTACTGCATGAAATATCTCTACAGCCTCTTTGTCCGGGATGTCATACAACCTCCTTCCTGTTGCTAGGATGAGTTTGCATCTCCTTAACTTCCTTAAGTTCCTAAGTTTCCTCTTCGCATCATCGGAGATCTTGAAGCCAAGAGCCTCATCAGCGACCGTTCTGTCGTAATCCATTACTATCGCATCTACACTGATCTTCAATGAGCCACCACCCGCATCGCCATTCTTTACACCTTTCATATCGAAGGTGTGCTGTTTAAGGGTTTGCCGACTTTCATGTGATCGCTTCCTTCGCTCCCTTTCCCAAAAGGCTCTCGTAAAGCCTGAGGTGGTCTCTGACGCCTCTGTCTGTGGAAAAACTTTCTTGGTAGATCCTCCTACTATTCTCGCCCATTCTCTTTGCTGCCTCATCATTGCTCAGGATGTACTCAATGGCGTTGGCTAAGGACTCCGGGTCGTTTGGAGGAACCAGAAAGCCGTTAACACCTGGCCAGATCTGAGTGGGTATCCCCCCCACGGCGGTTCCGACGACAGGCTTCCCGAACGCCATCCCCTCCGCGATGGCGAGCCCGAACCCCTCATGGATGGACGGCAGCACCACCATGTCGCACTCCTTGTATGCCGCCATGAGCATCTCCCTCTCGATGGCTCCAGCGAAAAATACCTCCCCCTCAAGCCCGCCTGCCATGACCATCTCCTGAAGCTCCTTGTGGTATTCCTCCTTCTCCCTTACCTTCAGGATCTCCTTGCTGAATGACCCATTCCCTATAAAAACCAGCTTGAACCTTCCCCTCAGCTTAGAGGCGGCCTTTACCAGCACACTCTGGCCCTTCAGCCTATCCAGTCTGGCTACGCATACTATCAGCCTGTCACCATCCCCGATCCCGAACTTTCTCCTGAAGCTGACCCTCGGCTCCTCCACGTCCATGAAGGGCGGTATGCATGTGACTCTGTTCCACGGGAGCCCCGACTTCAAGGCTGCATTAACATACGGTTTTGTGGAGAAGACCGAGTTTGAGTACTCGTTCAGGTATTTCACAATGAAATGCCTCCAATTCTCATGGACCTCCTCGGTGAAGGGGATGTGCCACGTGAAAGGGATCGGAACGCCCAAGTCCTTGAGGGGCGTCCCCAAGGGGAGGAGCTGGAAGTCGTGAACGTGTATTATGTCCGGCCCCTCAATGTCTGCCACCTCCCTGATCCTCTCCTCGAAGAGCCTATTCACCTTGAGATACTCGTTGAACCCGTATAGATGCTTGTTGTAGAGCCGATCGAGCGGTACGTCTCTGTTGTGAAACACCTTGAGTACGAGTTCCTTGAACCTCGTGTACCCTTGGACGACGTCCTTCTCCATCAGGCCCTCCTGCGGTACCCTGTAAACCTTGAACCCCTCCACCACCTCCTCTGGGGGCCTCCCTGTCGCCTTCAGGTTGACAAATGCCGACTCGTGGCCCAGCCTCCTCAGCTTCCGACCAAGCCAGATCAGGTAGTACGATACGCCCCCTGTGCTGGGAAAGAAGGATTGGCTCACGTACAGGATCTTCATTTAGAGATGCACCCCTTGAGGAGTATCGCCTCCTGCGTCCTGCCCAGGGCTTTGATTTCCTTCAGCGCCTCTATTCCCCTAAGGATCCTCCCCCTGTTCTTCTCGTTCAGGAGATCGAAGGTCTCCCTTGCCTCGTACAGGAGCACGGAGAGGGTGTTCCAGTCCCCCTCGATTAAACCTAAGGCGCCCCCCATCCCTATTATCCTCTTTTTGCGCTCCGCCCCCCCATGACCGCGGATCAGCAGGGGCGGCTCCACCACGCTCAGTTTTTTGTCTGTGGATACGAGGTAGAACGGTATGTATAGGATCTCTACCTCAGCCTCCAGCAGCTCCCCGTCCCTCCAAAGTAACTCCCTTAGCCTCTTCAGCTCCCCCTCCAACGTCTCAAATATCACATTGAGGCGCCCCCTATACCTCTCGTTCTCCCTCCTCAGCTTGTTCTCCCTCGTCTTGATCTCGAGCAGCCTGCGGTCCTTCTCCGAAAGTAGCTCATTCAGCTCCTGCATCAGGAGCTCCCGCCTCTTTGCAAAAGACTCGTTGATCTTCCTCCTTTCCATGTCTTCCCTTGACGGCATTAGCCTCTCTTTCTCTGCATTTCTATCCAGTTCAGCCTGCAACGCCTCTATTTTTTTCTGGAGGTCCGACCGCCTCGCCTTAAGTCTTGCAGCCTCCTCGACCAAACCGTTGATATCCCTCCTCAGCCGTTCAAGTGCCCTCTCGGTCCCCTTCAGCTCACCGATCGTATTCTTCAGACCGTCGAAGCCCTCCCTCCCCTCCCCGATCCTCCCCTTCTTAGAGATCAGCCCCCTGAGTCTATTCTCCGCCATCTGAATCTCCCTCTCCGCCGTCCACCTCCTGCCCTCACACCCCTGAAGGTTCCTGTTGATGGTCCGAAGCTCCTCTTGGCTCTCCTTGAGCGCCCGATTCAGATCCTTGCGTTCCTCCCTGAGCGCCTCCAGATCCTTCTTGATCTCTGCCTCCAGTTCCTCTACCATCTTCTTCTCTGCCCCCGTAAGAAGACCCTCGATCTCCTCGTTCTTTCGGGCTACCCTTCCATCGTATTCTGCCAAGAGGCTGTTGTACTCCTCAACAATTTGCTTTGCCCCCTCTTCGAAGCTCGCCTCCGCGGCGCTTATTGCCAACTTTACCCTCTCCGCGAAGCCCTCAGTCGCGTAATATATCCTGGCGAACTCCTTGGCGACTCTGTTTGCCTCAGCCTCCTCCAAAACCGGGGACACCGCATACCCGTCCTCTATCTCCTCCTTTGTGGTCGCCACGATCCACTCTGAGATCTTCAATTCTGCCTCTTTCACCAAAGGCAAGTCTAAGGCTTTCACGCCAAAGAGTTCGTATCCTCCGTCAGTCTCAGAGTATTCGTCAACCCTCACCCTGCTGAGAGCCATCCCGTCAACAGGCACCACATACTCCCCGCATTTCACTAGGAA
>Ga0194110_10001954_pt1 | contig 26260 bp, 12 predicted proteins | sample TA2Kig1200mmetaG_FD_146192 | JGI IMG/M metagenome (GOLD analysis project Ga0194110, IMG submission 146192) | Freshwater microbial communities from Lake Tanganyika, Tanzania - TA2015032 Kigoma Deep Cast 1200m | ecosystem: Environmental > Aquatic > Freshwater > Lake | place: Tanzania: Lake...
ATAGCAAACAACAACATCAATACTAGATGCAGATAATCCAGTAGGCACCCATAAAACACCCCTTACTGGATAACTAGTGCCACTAATTGTATATGACTGCGTGGAGCTAATAGTAATATCTTGTCCTGATATATTAGCTGATATATCAGGATTTTTTCTTTGCCACTGAATAGTAATTGGGAATCCGTTTGTTTGAGAAGTGCCTTCCAGGGGCGTTTCAGCAGGAGATTCTAATAAAGAAACAAGAAATGTAGCATTTTGCACTGCTTCTATATAAGCATCTCTGTCGGGAATATCTCCATATATGTCTTCGACAACAGAAAGACTGGAAACAACATGTTGATCAACAACAACAGATTGCTCAATAATTACAGTAGCGATGTCAGTATAAACTGAAGTTTCTCCAGAAGTGCCTTCTATCTGACAATAAAATTTTAATCCATGACCATTAACATCAGACCCCACCCAATTTACCTCGGTCAAATTTAAAGTCTTTTGTTGTGCTCCTATTGCAGTAAATTTTTGATCAACTCGACCATCATTGAATGGAGAAAAACTTATAGGACCTATGATATTTGGGTCTGTAATTGCATAATACCATTGATAACTCAAATTACTAAAAGATCCTGCAGAACTAGTCGCATCTACAGATAATCTTAATTTACCAGTAGTAGTTGGTTGCGATGGTAAATATTTAAAACAAGTTGTTATGTCAGATCCAGTTCCTGGTTGTTTTGTTATTGTTATTGAAGATGATATTAAAACAACCGCTGATGAAGAAGTGCTAGGTGAAGTTGCTAAACTACTAGTAGCAATTACTCTATACCTTCTTTGATTATATTCAGTTGTAACACTACTTTTTATAAATGTCGATGCTTTTACAAACGCTCCAGTTGTACCTGCTGGTATCACGGATTCCGTTAGACTACTATATTGACTAGCAGGAACGTTAGACCAAGTTATACCACCATTATCGCTAAATTGCCATTGTAATGATATTGTGCTGACGTTAGTTTGAGTTGCTGAGTTTGATGGAGTTAAAGAACACTCTACCACCATAGAAAGATTACTCCCCGCGTTAACACTATAAGAAGGTTCTAATGGAGTAACAAAAACTAATGATACAGCGGTAGTTACTGTTACAACCGCGCCATTGGCATCTGGACCATATTCAGTATAACTACTTAAACCGCCAGTGCCAATAGTGTAAACTTTTACTCTGTAATAATCTCCATTATATGCTAACGTTAAAGCTGGAGTCGTATAATTAGTATAAATTTCTCCAGGAAGATCTTGCCAGATTATACCATCATCAGATTTTTGCCATTGATAATTTAAACTTTGTCCTAAACTAGAAGATGCATTTACAAAAAAAGTTATTACTCCATTTTCGGGAGAGACAGCAGAGGTAGGCGTAAAACTATTGATTGAAATAGACATTTTTTAATATTTAATTAGATATTCACATAATATAAACATAGGAGATATCGCGTCTATTTTTGTTGTGCTGCCAGTATTTAATTTAACTGTAGTTGAAAGAGAAGCAGACGGGATATTTATTGCTGCCATACTACCAGATTTACTTTGACTACTAATTTTTATTCCAGCATTTCCATGCCTATGTGTGGTGCCTGCGAGGACGCCGATTTCTTCTGCTGAATTGCCAACAGGGATTAATGTAACTGGTCCACATTGAGATCCAAAACTGGCACTCCTGTAACAAGCTCCCCAATAACGAGAATTATATTTCCACCCGCCAGTGTTACAGTCACCTTGTGCTGCATTGCTTAATTGTGCCATAGTAGCAAAGTGACCGTGTGGTAATATTTGACCTTCATCAACAGTTACTGAGTTAGTTGTTGAAGGTCCTGTAGCGGTCCACTGACCAGACATAGTTAAATTATGAGATGGAAGATTAAAGTTTCCACTATATGTGAAAAGTATCTCGTCATCAGTTGCACTTAAAACAACGGTTATCCCTGCTTTAGTAACTATAGCGGAAGTTGAAGTAGCTTGAGGGACTGTTAAATTACTATATGTTCCTGAGTTAGTACCCGCACTGATATACTTAGATCCCAAATCTGGTAATTGAAAAGTGCCGCCTGTTCCGTCATCATCAGCATCTTGTAATATAGTGCCTTCCTTTCTATAGAGGCATTGTTGACCAACACCAACAATTGCTGCTAATTGTGGAAATTGATCTGCAGATAAAATTTGTCCCCTACATCTTAAAAATCCAGCTGGAATATTTTCACTATATTGAGGATCTGAAGCACTATTTGTTGATAAATCCCTAAAAAAAGGAAAAATTGACCCCGTAGGTCCTCCATATTTTCCTTTCTGAAAAGAATAAGTGGTTGCCATGTTAATATGCTCTGATGATGAAAATCATACTTAAATTAGCAGTTGCCGTACTGATATTTATAGTTGCCACATCAGGAGGTGCGGCGTTAATTGTAATTGAATTTGAATTGACATCATAAAAAGTATAATCAGAAACAACTGTTACGTTACATTTAAATTTTGTGTCTGGAGAATTATGCGTATGTGCAGACAAATCAGACCAACTTCTACCGTCGGCAGATAAACTAGAAGCAAGATTGTAAACCCCGCCGCCTTGCACAGCATACATATCCCCACCAGTATAACCATTGCCATTATCAGTCATTCCACTAGCGTTAGATTTGGGGTCAGACCCGCCTTTACAAATAGTTTTATCTGCCTTAGAAGGAACATTTCTATTTCCTAAAGTATTTGATGCCACACCGCCTTTACTATTAAAAGTACAGGTGCTGTTTCTCCCGCCTGAATTGGCTGAGCATTCTCTGCCGCCAGATCGAAAGGAATTACCATCTGTATCTCCCTCAAAACTTGTTGTGTGATTATGATATTTTTGATGTCTATCACTCAATTTTCTACCATTGATAGAATAACTAGTAGCAAATGTTCCAGCAGTAAATTCAATTTCTTTAACACTGGCAACTAATTTTGGTTTATTAGTAGGATTAATAAATGATGCAATAACATCTATAGTAGAACTTCCATCAGTAGAATTTGACACATTTATATTTTCACCAATATTAGTCCAATATGGATCACTACTTTTTGTCGTAGTTGATGGTTTTGATGGTATATAAGCAGATAAAGAAGAGTAATGTCCTGGATATATATCCATTACTCCCCTATCCTCAGTTATTTCTGGCATTTTAAATGTAGATCCAGCTGTGCCGCCATAAACGTTACCTATTATCTTATACAATAACGGATATTTTGTAATTTGTATTACTGCACCATTACAAAAATCCCACCCCAAAGGAATAGTATCTGGCGCTCCAGACCAAGGAACTATCGTTCCTATTGGGAGACCTTGCATATGTCGTAATTTATTATATGTAATTGACACATTAAACCTCCGTTAACCACCAACCTCTATTGTCAGAAGGAATTGCTGTAACTCCATCCGAATCATATTCTCCAACAAATAATAGACCAAAGGCAGCATTTGGTGTATTTACTAATAATTGACCAAATCCACCATCTTGATTTCCTTGTATTGCAACTCCAGCTGGAGCATTAACAATAAGAGTAACATTAAATCTCAAAGCTCCACCAAAATCAATAAATCTAATTAAATCTCCAGTCTCAGCATTATTTGGTAAGGTTAAAGTTAGATTAGAAGATGGTTTTACTAGATAATTTATGTTGGAAATAAGAGGTGTTGTTACTATGCCACTATTATTAGTAATGTAAATTGTTTTTCTACCGCCATTTTTATTATAGAAATTGGTTTTACCAAATGCATCAATAGAAGCATCTTGTTTAATTTTATATGGTTTTGCGCCACTAATACCTAAGTTTGTTACTTCAAGACTTACTACAGAGGCAGAAGGAGTTGCAGAAGATGCACCTTTTACTTGTAAATGTCTTCCTACAACAGTATCACCTGTTTGTGCATCAACAGTAAATGTATCCGTGCCGCCTAGGGTATTCTCAACAGTAAAATCATCACCAACATGTAGAGTACCAGCAATTTTAGTATTACCAGAAGCACCGAGAACTTCAAAAGCAATATTAGAAGCAGCATCTGTTCTTCCTTTATCAAAATTACCAGAAGTATAGAAAGAGTCTTTAAATATTTTTAAATTAGCGCCATCATACAATTTAGTATTACCACTTGCCGATTCAACATAGAATTTAGGAATACTTCCATTGGTAATAACAAAATATTGTTTTCCTGGAGTGGTTATATCAGTGTTTCCACTTAATTCAATAGAGTTATATACTTTAAGATTTCCACCACCAGTAGTCGTTGGACTGCTTCCAGTAGCAGTGCTAGAATTAACACCATCATCATAACCAATAGTAACATCGCCAAGAGCAAAAGTATCGCCAGTAGTAGATATTACAGAGAATGTGGTTTTTGGTGTTAATGGGACTGAAGCAGTGCCAAAATTACCGTTTGTAATAACTAGTGACTGTGCATCTGCGGTATTGATAGCAGTAATTTTAACATATTCTTCTGATAAAGTGCCTTTATTTAATCTAAGTAAATCATCATTAGCAAAGGTGCCAGTAAAATCAGACAAATTAACGCTTGTTGAAGTTGCTGTTACAGGATTCGGGAAAATAAAGGCAGCATTTTCTTGTTTTACTAATTTAACAATTTGTGTGTTATCGGCATGTGTTACAGGTTGAGTGCCTTCTTGCCCTCTTGCCACATTAACAAGATATGGTTTAGTTGGAGAAGGAATACTTGTTGTTTTTACAATTTCCGTGCCAATTAATAAGAAATCTGCAATATTAATTCCTTGTGGATTATTAACTTCTAATACTGTTGCAGTAGCAGATGTAAGTGCAGCACCTTGATTATCAAGACTGGTAAATGCCAGAATTAACACTGCATTTCCTGCATCAGTAGCAGTTCCAACTAAACCAATTGTATGAGTAGTAGAAAGATCACCTAATGTCGATAAAGTAAATCCTTGCTCATCTTTATCTTTAATAAAATATGTAGTCGTTGTATTTACGTTGCTTAAATTACCAACACTCTGGAATTTAACAGCATTACCTTCCGTGAAATAATGCTTATATCCAGTGAAGAAAGTAATATTGATTGCCGAAGCTAATAATTTATTACTAACTACAGTAGCTAACGAGACGCCAGGAGCTATTTGAGAATTATATTGGTAATAGTCAACATTTAGATTTGCTAGACTTCCAGATACTTGATTTAAACCAATACCATTTAAAACAACTCCAGTAGCATTTGTTGTTGTTAAATTTGCAGCTGTATTTGAATATGTAAAGGTTTTATTTCCAGTAACAGTTATAACTACATCAGTAACTGTTTCAAAAGATTCTACACTACATTTAACAGAAACAGAATTGCCAGTAGTTAAATTATGATCATCAATCGTTGTGATTGTAGCAATATTACTACTTCTAGAGACCCTTGAAATTTCAATAGTTCCTAAGACGTTTCTATTTACACCAACTGAAGAATTTCTATTTCCTCCATGCTGCACAACATCAGCTTCAAGAGTTGTTTTTCCAAAAACACGCAACCCATTTTTAATAACAGATTCTCCAGCAACACCACCTAATTCAACACTACCAGCACTAGCACCAATTTTTACAGTTGTTGCAACATTAGGGAATAAATTAACTGTCGTAGCTTGAGTAGTTACTGTCAGAGTATTTGTATTACTATCACCACGTAATTCCATATTACCATCAAATATGGATTGATAGTTTCTAACGCGGAAAATACTATCAGATGGTCTAGCATATGCTCCACCAATTGTAACAAATGACTTATAAGTGTTATTTGTATTTCCTACCGTAGCAATATTGACTGTCGAATCAGTAGAAGAAGTATGAAGATTTAACGTTGTTTGTCCAGTAGCGCCAGTGCCAATATTTAATGTTTGCCCAGAAGCAACATTTCCAATATTAAGTGTTTGTGCAGTTGTTGCGAGATTACCAACATTTATAGTCGTAGAATAACCACCTAAAGATAATGTAGTTGTTGTTGGTTGGTTTGCTACCGTAAATGCTGCAGAAGTAGATCTAATGTCACCACCATTTACATCAATATCTGTTTGGAAAGTAAAGTCACCAGTGATTCTTGCATCGCCAGAAACAACAAAGTTTTTATCTAATGCGCCATCACCCACATTAATACCAACTCTGCCTTCTGCTGGGTTTGCAGTTGGTCCTGGTGTAGGTAGTGGTAGCGTAGAAATTCTAAATGTAGCAGTAGTATCAGGATTATTACTATCTCCACCGACAATAAATGCTTTATTCGTATTCGAGAAAGTTGCTAGATCATTAAAACTAGTTTGTAATCTTCCACTAATAAATGCATTACCAACCACATCTAGATTTGCCCTTGGATCGGTTGTAGTTGTTACATATCCAACATTCCAATCGGCAGAATTAGTTCTAGATACAGTGTTGATACCTAGTCTGTAATCTCCATATGCACTAGTTTTAGTTCTTAATGCTTCTGCCCCAACAACTCCAACTTCTTTCCACTGAGAATTAGATCTCGCTATTTCAATTGTTGGTTGGACAATTGGCAGCACAGAATAAATGAAAGGGGGACTACCAACTAAAGTAGCCTCTGATGCTCTAGTGGTTAATACATAAACATACCCATTTGATTCAGAATATTCATATCCTTCAGTAATATTATCATAAACAGTATGCACTCCATTCAATACTGATAATCTATCAATTGCTCCACTAATACGAATTTGCGAACTTCTGACTATATTTAAAGAAGATCCTGGGTTTGTGCTACTAAAATTAACTTTTCCTGTTTGGAAAATAAGTTTAACTATATTTAAATTTGGATAAAATTGAACTCCTGTTATATCAATGCTAGCTTCCTGACCTGCAGGTGCAGTTAATTTATAAGCAGTAAATGTATTAGCATAAACCCAACCAAGAGATCCAGAGAATCCAACCTCAGATCCTTTAAAAATTACATCACCAGAAAGAGGCACACTAGATCCAAACTGTATTGTTTGAGTAGGACTGATTCTAGCTCTTGTTCCTGAAGTATCTTGATTTGGTGTATTATTTGTAATTGCTGTGCGGAATGAATAACGCTGAGTGCCGCGTGTATTCATATCAAAAATAGCAGCTCTTACTCTATTTTTATCAATTATAATATCACCTGCTTTTGTGGTATCAAGCAATTGATCATCATCACCAGGAAGAAGTGCTTGTCTATTACCAGGACGGGAGACAATCCTCAACGATGGAGGAGTCATTACAGCATTAAACTCTGGATCTACATTGATTTCTACAGGAGAATTAAAGAAATTCTTTAGATTAGGTGGAGCGTTGAGAGTAATAATATTTTCAAATGTTACAGGATCTTCAAATACTGTAACCAAACTGCTTAAATTACCACCATCTGCTTCATCTTCTTCTAGAATTATTGGATCAATAAAAGATTCCTCGCCTGTAATGGCATTAATTTTCTTATTGCCAATATACAATTCACCATTAGAGTTAATACCAGTATAGAATACAATACCGCCATCTTGCTTCTTAGATTGCGCGTAAAAATCTTGATCTGGGGTTAAAATAACTGTTTGCCTTACAGGGAATCCAGTAGAGTAGTTACCAGGACCAAAACCAAGGTATTCAAACGTATGGTTTCCAGCACGAGCAATCGATGGTCTACGAAGCTCAACATAGAGTCTTTGCTCTAGTGGATATACAGAATCACCAGCAATGGGAATTAATCTTTCTTCTGCTCCAGATGCAGCTGCTCCAGATTTAGCTTCAATTTTATTAGAAGAATTAGCAAAAGTATAGTTACCAGATCCTGGATCTTTTACAAAGTCTAATATTGCTTCTTTAGTTAGTGAATTTTTTGCATCATTAATAACAACAGCCCCATGGACATAGTTATCAGCAGCGCATACAGATGCTGGAGGATCTAAAATAGTTGCATCTTGAAGTCCCCCCAAATCATTAGATCCATCATACTGGAATAGTAATGGATCATTTTTAAATGCCAACGGATATAATCTAGATACTGGTTGACTAAACTTAAACTTTCTAAAGTTTTGACCAATACCAGATCCAGTTGGATAAGGAGAAATATCACCACGAATTGCAGTTAGATAGTAGACTCCTTCTTGTTGCCTTGGGATTCTTCTTTGAATTTCATCAATTTTGTAAATATAATAAGAATTTTCTAATTCTTTAACATCTTCGACACTAACAACTCTATATTGTCTTGCAGCATCATCAGTAATAACATCACCTGGAGTTACGGTATAAACATTTGCTGCTTCTACAGCATATAAGTATTCTTTTTTATCTTCTTTACCATCATTTGGTCTAGAAATTAATTCTGCTGTTACATCTGCTTGACCTGCAATTTCCTGTCTAATAAACGTTTGTGTTTTTTCATCAAAATCTATTTCCCCTTCAACATCTTTAAGAATAAGATAATTGAATATTTGTGTGCCACCTTCAACTGGCACTGTGCCAAACCAGGAATGCACGGTAGCAGATCCAGCGTAAGCACCATACCATGTAACTTTTTGATTTACAATGAATTCTCCATTTCCACCTTGAGGTTGAGCAACTTTAATTGTTGTAAATCTTTTTGCTTTTAATGATTCTACATCCAATCCATGATCAAAAACTACCAATTCCATGTAATCGCCAACTTTTTTGGCAGATTGAATGGTAAAAGAAATATTTGAAGCAGTATTAGTGCCAGAAATTCTTTTCTTGTTTGTGGGATTATATGGGTCGTAATCTATCGCTGCCTGCGTAGAAGATGCGGGCAATCCTAATCTTTTAGGATTTTGTACACCAGACTCAAAGAAAGTTGCGTCTTTTGGATCATTTTGGGCAACTGGTTTTAAAAGAATTCTTTGTGATATAAGTTTTCTAGTTTCATCTGTGCGAATTTTCATCACAAATCCATTAATAGGATCTCTTACATCATCACGATATTCTGGAATTACATAACGGAATCGATAAACTTTATCCGATTTATCTCTAGCATCGTCTGCTCTATATAAGAAAGAATCAGGAGTTTTCTCTGGTTTATTAGCATAAGAAGATCCAAGGTTAGGATCATTAAGAGTTAATCTACTAAGGATTTCATTAGTAGAAATAAGAGTTCTTAAGAACCAACCAGATTGCACTGGGTCATATCCAAATGGACTTCTCTTTCTATTAGCAAATACTTGGAAAGAAAAAGTAAATGGATAATTAAACTGGACAGCATTTTGACGAGTAATCGCATCCTGCTCATTCAAATAAATTGAAAACTGATTATTTGTAGTATAAGTTGCTGGGCGACCAACAAAATAATAACGATTAATTTCCAACCTACTACCACTCGTTTTAGCTGGTAGCGTGTTTAGTGCAGCACCAGTTGCTTGGCCATTGACAAGATTTTCTTCTAATGGATAAAAATAAACTTTCTGCACTTGAGCGCCAGTGATGCCCGTGTCAAAGATATGGTTGGTAGTTGTTTGGAATACTCTAGATGAAGCAAGAGAACAAGTATAGCGATGCAAATCGTAATTTACATCCGTCAGATATTGATGAACTTCTACTTGAATGTCAGGACTCATTCCCTCGGTTTCAGAAGAATAAATGTAATTACCAGCAGCGGCATTTTCTGTGCTGGTTGCTAACATGAATACCTGATTATCATTAAATTGAGATGTGACACCACCTTGAGAATAATCGTAAGGAGCGGTAATTTTACCAGGAGCAATTATATAATATTTTTTATTGCTGTCAAATCCTCTAGGAAGTCTTATTAATCCTTTATTAACATTAACTGGTTTCCCAGTAATAGAATCTCTTCTAGCAACAGCAACTAATCTAACGGGAGTGCCAGTTTCTAAGTTGTGTGGATTAGCACCAGCAACACGGAATAATGTTGCTCTTTGTGCAAATGAGGATGTATTTACTAATTGAGAAACCAGTGGTTCTGCATCAACGCCATTACGAATAATGCTGTCAATCACACGCATTTTTTCAATAATAGCATCTTTAGTGCTGGCACATTTGTTGTCTGGTGTTGCAGTATCATTACTAATAGTATTATCTCTCTGAGGTCTTTGTCTCTCAACATATTCGCTACTACCAAAAGTTTTTGGTGGTAGTGGTGCGGTATTGTTTAAAGATGTAATAAGAATATCAAATTCTGTTGTAATAGTATAAGCAACATCAGCACAGACAGGAACACCAGCTGTTGTTGTATCAATCGTAGGATCAATTTGATAATTTAATGTATTACCAGGAGTTTTTACATATAGTGGGTCTGTAGTTGTGCCATCACCTGTTCTCCAGTTACGCATTGCAAGAATAGCAAGATCTCTTGCTTTTTTAAATGCGTATACGCTAATGTCTAATTCCCCAGTAAGTGATTGAACTCCAGAATTATATTTAAGTGTTGGATATAGATAATTACCATTTTGTAGTTTTGTAATTAGAATTCCAAATAGTGCATTGATTTCGTTTCTTACATCAAGATAAGCATTGGGATTATCATTTGGAATATTTGGTCCTGGAACACCTAATTCTGCTGGTCCCTCAGGAATTTCAAGATCTCTTACATTTAATTGATTAGTTACTGCTTTGAAGCATAAATTTCTTGCTTCTTCAAATGCAGTAACTGACTGAGTAATCTCGCCTGCTAATCCATTATTAATTAAAGTATTACCAGTGCTATCAAAATATGATTTAGTTGCAGTAATAATATTGTAGTTTGCACCTATTGCTAAGTCCTCTGCAATAGCATCAACAACAATTCCAATATCTCTCTTACATTTTTCTTGGAATATAGGAGCACTACCATAATTGATAATTGGTAGTGCTGGATTTTGTTGAGTTGCCGTTACAAGATCGCCTTGTCGAATTCTTGCAAAAATAAGACTTCCGAGAGTATCTAAAGTTTGTTTTACGTTAGCACAAGATTGAGTATCAGTATTATTAGTAGTATTGCCTGAAGTGCCAAATACGCTAACACCAGATTCAACAGCACCTGGATTAGGATCACCTGTAATTGTCAGATCTTTTGTAAATAATTGGTTTGTGATTGCTTTCTTCATCTCGGCAATCGCAGCAGTAAATCCAGTAATGGATTGATCTTCTTCATTTTGAAGTCCTGCATTAATCCATGCTTGCTCAACTGTAGATACTGTTACAATTACGTCGTCTACAATATTTGTGCCGCCAATAGATCCGCCAGGAATAGTTAAGGTATTTCCAACAGCATACCTATAACCCCCATTTGAAATAGTGACTGTTGAAATAGCACCACTAGCTCCTCTAGCTACAGTAAATGTAGCATTAGATCCAGAGGATGTAGTTGTAGTTGCAACACCACTATAGGTTTTATTTGCTTTTGTTGATAGAGTTGTGCCTGCAGTTTTAGTAAATGTTAAAATTTTACCGTTTACTTTATTTGCAATAAAATATTGACGAATAAAATCAATAGAGTAAGAATTTCCTAATGTAGTTAAATCAGTAGAGACTGCATCTATAAACATGCCAATATCTCTTTTGCATTTTGCTTCACCAGCAATAGCGCCTCCAGGATAGGAGAAATTTGGATAACTGATCGCAATCTGTGCTGCTGCTGCATTAACAATATATTGCTTATTTTGCTGGATTAAGCGGTAAGAATCTTTATATCTTGAATACACATTGGTTTGTGCATCGCCACCATTTGTAAATCCAGGTCCACCATAGTAAAAATCAGGATAATCGATTGCAAGTTTAGCAGCTGCTTTATCAACAATTTCTCTTTTATTTGCAAGAATTAAATTCTTTGAAATAGAATAACGCTCTGCAGCATCAATATATCTTTCTGTTGCCGTTACAATACCAGAATTACCAAAGTTGCCAAGATCTTGTACAACTCCATCTAGAATATATTTAATATCTCTTTTACATTTATCATCGTTTGGCACTGAAGTTGTTGGATATTGTGCTTTAGCAAGATTAAGTGCTTCTTGTGCAATAAACTCTTTGTTAAGATTGATAAGATTACCAGCATCTAAATTTCTACCAGATGAAGTAGCAAACTTACCCTGAGTTAATTCAAAGTTAAGTCTGACGCCGCCTGCCGCAGGACCAGTTGCTGTAATGGTAGCGGTAGCATTGACATCATCAGTATCATTTGTATTACCAAGTGTAAACTGAGTAGTGCTGATAATTTTTCTTACATAACTTCCCGCAGGAATTGGATTTGTTTGTCCTGCAATAACTGTAGCAGTTACCTTCATGCCTTCAACAATACCAATTGTGGTAATTCCACTAGGCACCGTTACTGTTGCTTGATTAATAAAAGTGGAGCAATGTTTAATATAAAAATTCCAATTACGCATTGCTGCAACAGCAAGACTTCGAGCATAATTAAAACCTTCTAAAGTTTCTTCTTTTTCACCATCAATATAATCTAATTGATTACCAACATAATATGATTGTCCTGCTTGCAGACTGTTAACGTTACCACCTACACGAAGATCATTTGCAACTGCTTCCAAAATATATCCAACATCGCGTCTACATTTAGTGATACTAATATCTTTCGTTAATAAGTATGGATATTTACGAGTGATAAACCCATATGATTCTGCAGCAATAAAATCTCTATTAAGGTCAATTAAATTAGCAGCATCTTGGTCATTATTATCTACTCCAGTAGATACAGTTGGATTTAATGTTGACATTGCAACATTCCACTTTCTGTATCCAGATGGTGAAATTTCTGCACTACGAATTGATCCTGTAAAATTAACTGCAGGATCTAATTTTACATAAATTTTATCATTTGCTTTGCCACCAATTCTGAATCCATTGACAACTGTAGCTGGTTTAATAAGTGGATCTGTAGCAGTATCATGACCCAAATAAATTTTGGTTGTAATTGATGATGTACCTCCTGGACCATCAAATTCTTGGGCATTTGTCGATCTGGTTTTAAATTGATTGAAAGTATAATATTGTAATTTTTTGGTTGTAGTAGTTACTTTTTTAGGTGGAATAATATGAGAAATATATCCACCTTGATCCTGAGTAAACGCATAACCTTTGTAACCAATAGCATGTAGAGAGGTATTACCAAAGTTAGAGTTAGAGTTGGTGATTGACATATCACCACCACTTTCCATCAGGAAGTGGTCAGCAAAACCTACAGCAAAGATCGAAACGTTTTGGATAAAAGAATCATTAGATGCTTTGACATGGAAGTTTCTCCAATCATCCTTCCAAAATGCATCGCCCTTAGCATGATAAGGAGTGGTTGCAAATGCATCAGTTAAAGGTGCTTGATTCCATGTATTACTAAATTCATCATAACGAATAAACGCACGGTCATCTCTCTGTAATGAAACACCCGTATATTGAGCGATAACCATTGATTTAAAACCAGTCGCCTTGCTACCATCAGCGTGAATACCGCAGATACCCCACGTAGAGCGAATAGAAACGTTAAAAACATATGGCGAAGCAGATTCTACTGAATCTATTTCTGCTTGCACAATAGCGTTTGTATCTAGGTCTGGTGGTGTGATTGGTTGTGCAATTTTATCTCCCAAACCCACAGCAGCGGCATTTTTACCTTCTACTCTATATGTAAATTCTTTTGCATCTAAAGTGCTAATTCCTCTAACAGAGAATACACCAGTAAGAGGATCATTAGAAAGAGGAATTGGAGCTGCTGCACCAGCTGGTAACGTAGAACGAAGATTACTTATAGCAACTGCTTGCCCCACATAAAAACCATGATTTGTCTTAGTCTTAACAGTAACATCAAGTGCTGTAGTGCCAACAACATTATTAACTACAATCGAATCAATACGAATAGCATCTTGCAAAGGACCAACGATTCTATTCTCTTGAGGTCTCTGTGTAAATTCACCAGGATCATCAATTGTTGGTTGATATAATGAGAATGCCTTAGCAATTTTTCTATAAAGTAGACCTAGATCGTTTCTATCAGCAAATTCAAAATTACAAATTTTATGGTGTGAATAATATGGTACTTGAGTTACAGTAGAATTTGGTTGTGAATATACTTTACCAATTCCTGCCTGAGAATCATATAAGGGCGAATTAGGCTCAGTATCACCATCAAGAATAGTAAATTGCCAGAAATAGCAACCACCAGTTACATTAAACATTGTGGTGCGCCCAACATCTTTATCTGCAGGATCGGGCACATATAGAGGATGTAGACGAGTTCTACGAAGGTCCATACCAATAAGAGAAGTGCCTCTAGGAATCGTGGCACCGCCATTAGGACCATTAAACTTGTAAAGAATATTGTTAGGATTTCTTAGATCAACAATAGAGTTGTCTTCCCATTCTTGAGTTGCCTGATTAAACGCAAAAGGAACAATTTCATCTGCGTTTAAAATACCAGGACGATTATCAATATAATGATTACCTGGAAACAACATGATCGAAAATTGATCAAATCGATCATTTTCTGCTCCAGGAACATACGAAAATCTAGCAACTTCTAAGAATGCTCTTTGAATTGTGAGGAATGGTCTGGTTGGGGAATTGCCTCTATTGTCTAAAGCATCAGAAGCATTAAAATCATCAGGTGAAACGTATAGATATCTTCCAGTTTTACTGGAAATTAAATTATCTAATTTGGTTAATGGCATGTTCCTCAGTTACCCTAATTATGGTCTTTCTTCTGTGTTATTTATACAAAAAAACCTGGAGGGGTCTCCAGGTTTCTGCCTCTTCCTTCACACGGAAGCCTAATGTCAGACTTGAACTGACGACCGCTCGCTTACAAGGCGAGTGCTCTACCACTGAGCTAATTAGGCACTAGTCATCTTGTGGAAGTAATTCTGGGTTTTCTACTTCTATATCAAACATTAACGGATGCATTTCTTCCATCATTAAATAATTAGAAGTTTTAAACAAATCTTCGTCATCATAATCACGATGATTTAATGCTTCTGTTTGCACAGCAGGATGATCTTGTATAATTTGAGGTAATTCATCAAATGTATATGGAAGACCTTGGATAAAATACATACGCACAACCTCACCCATATAAAAGCAATATGCTTGAGAGAGTGTGTATTTCATAACATTCCCACTACATGATATTTAGTTGGAATATTTAATTGCAAGTGTAAATCTAGCTGTATCTCTAAACGAGGTGGCACGGTGTAATATATTACCTGCAAATATAATTGCTCTATTAGGAATAGGGGGTATACCTTTTATTTCATTATTAATAAAAAATTGGGTTTCGCCTCCATTATTCAATTTCCACTCAAGATTGGGGTAATAAAGAAATGTAATGCCATCACCATCTATATGATAATATGGTATTTCATGTGGAAAAAATAAGTTTATATATGCTCTATGTGGTAAATTATCTATTTTACACTTTTCTTTAATGCATAAAGTAAAATACTTATACCAATAATTATCAATTGATAACTCAGAAACCATTCCTGTTGGTGGCAACCCATAATCGTCTACTTCACCATAGTGATATGAGGAAGATAAACAATAATTATAAAACTCTATACATTCTTCTGATTCAATAAAATTATCATAAATGTTAATCATATTAATTTACCAGAAATAGGAGCAGGGAGACTTGAACTCCCACGGGCAATGCCCAACAGATTTTAAGTCTGGTGTGTCTACCGATTCCACCATGCTCCCAAGAAACTATCGACAAATAACAATATCTGTCTTTAGTAGTTTTTTACACTTATCAAGTAACTCACAAAACTCATTAATAGTAGAGCATTTTAAGACAACAGTAGTATTATCATCTCCATGAAGAATTATTTTTTTATTATATAAATCTGTTGTGATTTTGCCAATTACCTGCTCGTTAGAAATCATTTTTCTGCTAAGCGAGGAAGAAAAAGATATCCAATTTCGTCACCATCTTCTGCACTACCCCATTCATGAAACTCTTGGCAAAGTGCATAAATGTCAGCATCACGATTTCCCTCTTTATCAAGAGATTCAAAGCGATTTTCTACATATTCAAGAATAGTATCAATTGTATCTTGTACGTCATCACAGTCAATTTCTTGCACTTGACCGTCATCACCATAATTGAGCATTTGGAGTGTCTCCTCTGTGTATGTATGTAGTATAGCAGGATATTCTGGGTCTGTCAAGGGGTGGCTCGACTTTTTTTAGCAATTTTTTGCCGAGATTTTTTTTGCGACCTTTTGGTAATCAGAGGTCAATTTTGGATTTTCTAATTTAATTTGATAGTGCCGCCAGAAATAGTTATTATCCCTGGTGCTGTCATATCAATTTTTCCTGATGATTTAATTGTTATATCTCCTGGACTTTCAATTGTAACGCCAGTTTGTGATTTACTTGCTACTAAACCAGTCACGTCAGCAATGTTTGCGCCAGTTACTTTAAATGTATTTGCTCCAGTAATTTTAGTAGTAAGAGCACCTTTAATATCAATCGTACTAGGACCATTAATGTTAGAAATAATTCCAGCTGGATTAAATGCCAGGAAGTTTTGAGATGCTCCAGGTGTTTCGCCAATACCTATTCCAACTTGCAGTTTACCAAGTACAGATGCTATACCCTTTGTGGTCTTCATAGTAGCACCACCAGTTTTAGAGTCATATCCAAAACCAGGAGCAAATACAGCAACAACATCTGGAGTATTGCCTGGAATTCCAATACCAGCTCCAGCAATAGTTTGACCAATTATTGATGCTTCCATTTTTGCATCGCCTAACAGATTTCCTTGGTATGATTTCAGTACAACATCTCCTGGATTACCAGTATAACTAGCTGTCTTTCCAGCACCAGCTAAAAGTCCAACTAATCCCGTTTCTGTAACAACACCGTAATCACCAATACCAGAAACTTTTGTTAGAGCATCTCCACCGTCTACTTCAATTAACAGTGCAGTATCTAATGGAGTATTTTTTTTATTTACTGCTATAGCTAACGCTTCTAGTTGAGAAGCACCCCATATAGGAGGTACGGCAGGTCCAGTAGTATTTGCAACCATGCCTTGAGCTTCGATACGCATTTTTTGCCCAGCTGCCAAGAAAACATTACCAGAAGTGCTAAGATTTAAATCACCAGCATTTCTGAGAGCGGTTGTGCCCATCGAAGATCCAGTTTCCTGAATCTTTGCTCCACCAACTTTTTCGCTAGACTTAGATGCTGATGTTTCAATCACATTACAATCATTAACAAATTTGCCTGCTTTAATAACGACTTCGCCACCACCTGATGCAGGTAACTCAAACCCAAATAATCCCGCAGCTGCTTTAGCAAAGACTTCCGTTGCATCAAAACCAGAAAGAATATTTACCGCTCTGGTAGCATTTAAACTTAAAGTTTCTGCTGCATTAAATACAATATTTTTACCACTAAAATGTATGTCGCCGTCAGCACACTCGATATCTAATCCACCGTTACTTACATTAATAGAAAATGCAGGATATCTCTTGTCATCTACAGTTTGTGTGCTAGAATTACTAACAGGATTTTTTTCATCATGTTTGCCACTAGTATTAACATTAATAGTAAGGGATGTGCCTACATTTAATCTAGTGTTTGTTTGAGACTCAACCTCAATTCTACCACACGTTAAGTCTTCGGCAACTGGACTAGATGCTTTGATTTTTACTGTGCCCTTTTCATCAACAGCAATATGAGATCCAGTGCTAGTTATTGTCCCAAAACTACTGTCACCTTGCGGATTTTCTGCCGTAAAAGATATAACATTTTTGGTTATAGTAACGTTAGATGATGGCGGAATCAAACTAACTTGACATGCCTCCAAAGGAGCAAGTCCTTTAGTGTCTTTCCAATAGTTTTCGCCTGGTTTAGCAAAAATAGAATCTCCAATTGGTGTTGGCGTTGCGTTAGGATTTCCGTATAACTTCTCGCTCATTTATTTTCTCCCTATGGGCAATCAATATATTCACCAACTGGTGTTGGTCCAACAATTTCAGCAAGTTGCCTTACATCTTGCTTATCTAAGCAAGTGATGTTTGCTATAGCAACTGCACCAATACCTCGGGACGTAGAAATAATTGTAATTTGTGGATTATCTGCAAAAGTTTTTGATTTATCAATCATTTTTATTTCAGAGACAACACCATTAGTGATAACTGCTTCTGCAACTGTATCATCATCATCAACAAATACAGCAGGCGGCACATCATATCCAAATCCTGGTTTGATAATTGTAAATCCTGTTACAATACAATCTAAATCTTCGGGTGGATTTGGTGGGTAACCTCTACCAGGACGAACAACTCTAATTTGTCGTACAAATCCATCGTCATCTAAATCTGCTACAGCTGAAGCACCATAACCAATACCATTGCCTTGAATATAAATTGCTGGAGGTGCAAGATAAGGTGTGCCAGGATTACAAATTGGTATGCTAATAATTTGTCCAGTGGATGACACAACGGGTGGACATGCTATAGGTGGAGTTTGAGGAAGATTTACTATAGGAGGTATTTTCTTTTGTGGACTACCATTAACTGCAAATTGAGTAGCAGCACCTCCATTTTTTAAAGCAGCAAAAATTAATTCTGTTTGAGAGAAGCTGACTGGATCACTGAAGGTAATCAGAGATTTTGCTGTATTGTTTGACACTACAAAATTACCAAGTAAACTATTATTTGATACATCAGAGAGTTTTAAATTAGGTCCAAAAATATAATAATCCACGCTAGTGCCATTAGGAACATTTTTTGTGGTTAATGTCAGGGTTACAGTATCACCTGGATTTACTAAAAGAGGAGAGGCAGAAAGAAAATATTCAATACCAGAGGATCCTATTGGCAGAGTGTTTACTGGTGTATAAATTGCTATTGCTGTACCAGTTATATTAATTACTGGTGTGCTAGGACTAGTGGTGCCACCATTATCATACTTTGCACTCAAGATACCAGAAAGCAGAGTAGAAATATTAGGAGAGGAAGTAAAATTCAAATTACCATATCCTGTTTGGAAATAATTAACGGGCAATCCAACAGGAGGAGTACTAACTGGATTTACGTAAATAAATGCATCTAAAGACGTTACTGAAGATGGAGTGGTTGTGCTTGAGCTACAAACACAACGATAGGAATCACTATCATCTGTTAATACAATAGAACTAATTGTAAAAGATGTTGAGTTTGCCCCAGAAATATTACTCCAACTAGATTCAGCAACGGGTGAAGTAGAATCTAATTTTTGCCATTGATAATTAATAGCACTGCCATTTGATGTTACAGCCACAACAGTGAATGTGTAAGATTCACCAACATTTTTTACTGCACTAACAGGATCTATTAAAATCTTTAATGTTGGAGTATCATCGTCTTCATCAGCGTCTTCATCATCGTCACCATCATCAGGTTTCGGTTTGGGGGTTGGTTTAGGCGTGCCGCCACTAATTGCCACATTTATTACTGGTGTTACTGGTTTCAATGCATCATCACAAGAAGCAATTCCTGGAGATGGCATTGTATCTGCAGAAATGGCAGCAAGTAATTTATCTAAATCATCTGCAAGTCCTTTTGCCTTAGTTTTTGGACCCTCTCCACAGTCTTGAATCGGTTTCTTACACTCTGCTGGTAGTCCTGTGCAATTAATACCCAAGAAATTCATGATATCTGATATCGTGCTAAAGATATCATTAATTGGACCAGCAACTGAATCAAGAATACTAAGTAGTGGTTCTAATATTGCATTGATTGCATCATTAATAAAATTTTGCAATGCATTCATTAAAGAATTGACCATTGCTTCAATTCCACAAAGAGCTTCAGACCAAAATTTATCTACTAAACCAAAAATAAAATCTGTTAGAAAAGCAAGTATCTTATCATATAAACTCTCAATTGTGCATCCAATTTTTTTTAATTCATCTTCCAAAAATTTTTGAATCTGATCAAGAATTTTTTCTGGTTTTTTTGGATCATATGGTGGTTTAGCATCTTTTGGTTTACCTTTATCAGAAACTAAACTTAATAGTGTAGTAATTAAATACTGCACTCCTTGTTGTATTAGATTATATAATTTTCCTTTTACCCAACTGTAACCCTGGAAGATAATTGCCATTATCTTATTCACATATCCCATGATAAATGATTCTGCATCGCGTGCATAACCAGTTACTTTACTGGTAAGATAACTACCAACCTGTCCTCCAGATTCAGAAATTGCTTTAAACATTTCTGATAATACTATCTCAAGCATTGAAGCTGTCTTGCCAGTAGGACAGTTTGCTTGTGATATAATACTGCATTTCATTGCAGCTTCATTCATTGCACTACCAGGACACTGTAAATATGCCACTGCTGGAGGTTGACCGAAACCCTTCTCTGGATTAGTTGCAGTGCCAGGAGGAGCTGCGGCAGCTGCTACTTGACCTGCTGCTGCTGCTGTCAGCTCTGCTTTATTTAATGGCACTACAACATAAGGTGATCCCGCAGTAGGACCAGGCGCAAAATTTTTAAATGCTCTGCATCCTTCTTGATTTGCCTGTAAGAATTTTGAAATTGCGGGAGAGTCCTCTGACCTAGCATTTCTAATTGCTCCAATACTCCCAAGAATATATGGTTGTTGTGCCATATCAGAATCCATATAGAATCCAATAACCCAATCACCATGGGCTAATCCAGTAGTAACACCACTGCTGGCACTAAATGGACTAGTAGTTGGTGCTACGGTATTTGCCCATGGCAATGCATCGGTGCTCTGACTCTCACAGTCAGCAAGATGATGACCAACAATTCTAACTTTATAACGATTAGAATTTTTTACGTTATCATCTTTTTTTTCTACTTGCCCCACCCACCAGCGGAAACCATCTTTACCTACAAAGTTGGTTGGTCTGTTACCGTAACTTTCAAATGCCATGATCAATCATCATAAATCTTACATTCTACTGCGCCTGGATTATCGTCACAGAATAATTCTAATGAAGTTGGATCATGCTCATCTTCTGGATGTCTAGCATGATATCTCTCCAGTGAGCCTAACTCATCTTCTACATGGCGTCTAGCCTGAGAAGATATCAAAGGATCATCCAAAATTTTCTTATCGTGCTCTATATGTTTGTTAATATTTTCCATGCTATTTTATTTTACTTGCTGTATTTTTTCTTCCAAAAGAATCTCTTATAAGAGTAATATTTGTTGTGCCAGTCATGGGTTGAGCACCTCGCATAATAAAGTTATATCCTATATTTTTTATTAAATAGTTACCGCTGTGTTCTTCATCATAAGGATTAGTTTTTCTGTTGTTATCATCAGTCATATTAGGAAACAGCAATTCCAATTTATCACCAGCCCTTATGGTAAGATTCGGTGGGACTACAATATTTAGTTGCTGATTTGAAGCTAATTTATATCTTGCATTTGATTGAGCAATAGAATACTTATAAACATCTTTGTAAGTTGCTTTATCAGTTGCAGCAGACTCTGGATCGTCATGAAACAATTCATGATTGATCATTTGAGTCATGACACGAGTTGCATAACCAGCTAATTTCTTTTGACCCGATGGGATTTTAGTAGCGGATCCTAAGTGAGACATTTGAGCATAAGTATCTTCCACCTTGTAAATATTTTCTTCATACTCACATGTATTAACATCAAAGAATATACAAACAGTGGAATATAGTCCTTGTCTTAATTGTTTCAGAATGTCTATCTCATTTCCAAAAGTATATTCTAAAATTTTTAGCGGTGCCTCTGCTTCAGATCCTTCAGTGTTTACTATACCATACTTGTATGTGTATTTTGTGCCGTCACCTCCATAAGTATCACTACCATCACCAGAAGATGCTAACTTATCTAATGATTTAAAAACATATGCGTCATGCGTTTCAAAGAAAAGATAACCTGCTGTGCCAGATAACTTAGAAAGATTCTCTGTATTCAAAGAAGTTTTCCCATCAGCTGTTGCTTTTGCCTTTGATTCTGATGTGCCTTTAGTAGATGCTGTCGCTGCAGATGAAATTGTAATAGGTGCTAATTGATAAATGAAATCAAACGGTCTCTTTAAACTTGGCAACCATTTTTGTTCAAACTGTGCTATCTCACCATCGTATTTTTTGTTTGTCTTTAATATATCTTTTAAAATATCACCAACAATTTTATCGTTAGATCCACTCAATACACCAGAAATTCTTATTCCCTCATTTACCATTCCAGTATAACTCATAAGATTTAATTTATAAACTTGCTGCCTGCCAGAAATAGTTCTTACATCTATACCAGAGACAGACAAAGAATACTTGTATACTTTTGTAGAAAAAGTTTCTGTTTTGATATTAAAATCAATAGTTTCTCTGCCCTGTATAGGTAAATTAGCAAGAAGATTTGCAGTGGTATCTTCTATAATAATCTCTCCTAATATATAAGGATTGTTTATACTTTCATAGATAGAAAACTCTAATACAACTAAAGTTATATCATAACTTTTATTATCAACTGAAGTGAGAATTATAGAGTCTACTGTAAACTGTCTGGAATTTTGCGCCATTGTTTTACACTAAGTCTGGATATAAAAAGTCAGCAAATATCATAGCACTGGTTTTTGCTGATGGAATAGCAGATCCAAATGATCCTTCAGCAGTAGCAGATGCTCCTGATGGTTGAGCAGGTGGCATTACAACTGCGGTGCTAGAAGAACTAGAAGATGAATCTGCTCGTGGTCTGGTGCCCCCGCCAGTTTCTGGTGGTTTTCGTGGAGCTGGTTTTGGTTTGTAAGGTTTGATTCCTTGTTCTTTATTTAACCTCGCTGCAAGATTTTTTGCTAGTGCTTCTTGCTTTGCTTTTCTTTCTGCTGTTGCTTCCTTCTTACCCCAAACTCGCCACCATGGATTACTGCCAACTGCTTGATCACTTACACCCATATTAACCCATCTACCATCCACTTTTTGCACACCCAATCTTGATCGTTGTGCTGATGCTTCAGCTGCTTTTCGTTTGGCTGCTGCTTGCCTTGCTTTCCTGGTATTTTCCTGATTTTGTCGCTGGCGACTGGATGTACCACCACTCGCCATTCCCAGCTCTTCCATCTGTTCTCGGTATCTATTACCACCAAATTTATTACCATTTATTGTTGCATTGTCCCTAGCATTATTTAACCAACTATCAACTCTTGCTTTTATATTCCACCATTCTGGCTCTTTTTTACCAGTCATTCCAGATTGTGCTTTACTTATCATTCCACGTTGAGCAACTCGTTGGACACTTGGATCTGGTAATGCAGCAACCGCAGGGGCAACGGCAGCTGCTCCTCTTGAAGATGATATAGCGGGAGTTGGTGGAGTACTTAACAACTCTGTTGGTCTTGATATCATCATTATATCTTTATGACCAACAGGAATAGTATTTTCTGTTACTTTATTTGTTAGGGAATTTCTTGTGCCACCTTGATTTCCGCCAACATAAGTTATGATTCCATTTTCATTTTTGGTTACAATTGCAACATGATTCGCTTCATCATTATTATCATAATCAAATACAATAACATCATCGGGTTGGGCATCTTTTGCGTCAACTTTTGTTCCCCATGCTGGTGTACCTGCCAACTTACTAGCTTTATCTGATCTATAGGCATCAGCCCAAGCGGAATTAGGTGGTTTGTAATTGGATTTTGATAACTGTGTGGCAACCCATTGAGCACACCAAGGTTGTGAAACACTATCACCCGCTACGCCAGGAGTGCCCACGATTGCATTTGGTACTCCCGCTTTAGTTAACACTGCATCTGCAGCATCCATGTCTGCATCAGCTTGTTGCGCTGTTTGTCCTACAGCGGCTGTTGCTGAAGATGCTACACTACCAGAACCAGGGGGAGTTGTGCTCTTTCCACTTCCCCCTTTTCCTTTACCACCTGCAATTTTTATCCCATCAAATAGAGATGTCATGAAATCCTTAGCGTCTTTATCTGGTTGAACCTTACCAAACTGTGCATTACCAATAGCAGAAGTGAATGTTAGATTAGAGATACCAAATTCTTTCGATGCTTTTCTGATGTTTTGTTTTACTTGGTCGCCAACTGTGCCGCTGTCTGTCTTACCTAACATCCCAGCAGAGACACCGAGAATCATAGCACCAACAGTATCGATAGCAGTGTCACCAGGATTGGTTGCTGCTGACTTACCAAACATTTCCTTGCCTTCACTGCGATTCAATGGTATAACACTTTGACCAGGAGATAACATTCCTTTGGTTGGATTATCATATAGTCCTGGTGCTAGTCCACCCTTAGACAGTGGCACTGCTGATGGAACTATACCACCTTCAGACATCTTGCCCGCCATTTCTTTCGTAGCAGATTCATTGCCATAGATATTTCCAAACCCACCTTTTTGGTCTGGAATAACATTCATAAAATCAATACGATTCATCCACCCACGAGAGTGTTCTCTAATACGAGTGTCCATCTTAGCAAGATTATATGCTTGCTCTTCTTTTTGTTCTGGACTTAAGAAAGGATTTCTAAGTGCTTCAATAGCATATCTAAATGGAGCTCCCCCCACATCCATAGCAACGCCAAGTGTTTTTCCTATTTCACCAACTCCAGTTTGTCCAACCTGAAGTGCTTCATCTAAGAAAGTATTTTCTCCCCTTGCTTTTTTCTCATCAATTGATTTTCTTCTATCTTTCAATGACTGGTCGCCCATTTTACCAAGCTGAAACATGCCTTCGCCGCCAGCGGACATAGCGAGTCCAACACCACCCACAATTGCTGCTGCACCAGCACCACCAATACCAGCTGCATTTCCAGCACCTTTCCCAGCACCAAGCAGATTGCGAATCTGCATAAAGCTTTCTACACCTTCCAATCCACCCAATAACATATCAAATAGACCGCCGCCGCCTCCGCCTCCGCCACCACCCTCAGCATCATTTGCAGGATCAACTTCAGTGGGTCCAGAAACACCAGCAGAATCTGTAGTTTTTTCTAATTTCTTTTCTGCTCTGGCAAATTTAGCTTCTTCTAATGCTTTCCTTCTTAATTCAGTTTGTGCATCAATACTATCTTTTATAACAGTTAAAGTGCTTGACGCTCTGGTAACTTCTCCTAAATTTTCTCCTGCCAAAGACTTGACGCCATCTAATTTTGATACCATGAGACTGGTATCTTTTAGAATAGCAGTGAATCCACCAGCAATAAACTCTTTTAGTTTTGCTTTGCCCTCTCCTCCACCATCACCTCCCGTAGGTGGTTTAACTTGCTGGTCACTATCAGATTTTTTATTCCAATCAAATTGCTTTGCCCAATTTGATTTAGCTTTCTTAGATTTGATTGGGTTGAATTGATTTGCTAATGAAGATTTAAACAGCGACCCTTTCTTAGGTGTCTCCCCCTTCTCAGCTGCTTTTTCTCTTTGCTCTTTAGCATCTTCTGCAGCATCACGAATCTTCGCACCAATAGACGCAGCAATATTTAATACTGATGGACCTTGCCCTGCCTCTTGTGGTGTGGATGTTCCTGCTGCCATTCTATCTACCTACCTTTTGATATTTAGGACAAATACCGAAGATAACGCATTTGATTACCAGTTTCAGCGGCAACAAATGAATTTGCTGGCACATATTCAACACGCTCTGGACCAGGAACAGGCACAGGAATATATTGTATTACTGGTTGTACCATCGCAACCATAGCACCGCCAGTAGTGCCAGTTACAGTATCTTTTGGTATGGCAACTGGAGTGACGCTGCCTTCTGGTAATGAGGCACCTTTAATTGGAGTGCCACCAAGTATTCTAAGTATTTCGGCTCCAGATTCATCTGCTGCATAGTATCTACGCCTCTGTGGTGATGATGGATAACTTACTGGTTTACCAGAAGGTCCACCGAATATCAACTTATCCATTGCATCAATAAGTCCAGCAACTTCTACTCCACCCTGATTACCTATTTGCTCGTATCTATTAAATGCTTTTGCTGGATCTTTATATACATCATATTCTTTATTAACTCCTGGGAGAATGATAAATTTGTTTGACATTTTAATCAACCATTCCAAACCATGCCCGATCACTGGTGCCCCGCCTGTTAAATATTCTGGCACTCTATACCCAGTATCAGGACCAGACATTTCAAAAATACCATCAACAGAATTTAAGAATGAAAATGGTTTGACACCACCTCTTGCCATTCCTGTGCCGCCGCCACCTTTAATTTTTTGTATCGCTTCTTTATATTTGTCCCACGTCGCATGTGCAGCATTTCTAGATGCATATTGA
>Ga0194110_10001958_pt1 | contig 26237 bp, 22 predicted proteins | sample TA2Kig1200mmetaG_FD_146192 | JGI IMG/M metagenome (GOLD analysis project Ga0194110, IMG submission 146192) | Freshwater microbial communities from Lake Tanganyika, Tanzania - TA2015032 Kigoma Deep Cast 1200m | ecosystem: Environmental > Aquatic > Freshwater > Lake | place: Tanzania: Lake...
GAGGCCGTCGCCCGGCACGAGCGCGCCCTGGCCGAGCTGCGGGCCGGCCCGGCGGGCGCTCGCATCGCAAGCTTCCTCCAGGTGCGCCAGACGATCGAGGAGGCCCGCGGCCGCTTCGACCAGGCGATGCAGCGCTACAACCCTCCCGACCACTCGCCCGCCCACGTCAGCCTGCTCCGCCACCTGGAGGATGACCTTGCGAAGCCCAGGAGCAGCGATGCTGCCGCCTACGCCGCCGCGTCGGCGTATCTCGACAAAGCCCTTCCCGCCTACGAGGGCGAGCTTGAGGCCATCCGCAACGGGCAGGCCGCCGAGGACATCGCCCACTCGATGGCCGGCCGCATCGGGCGCCTCATCGAGCCGCTCATCCGCCCGCTGGGCTTCGACTGGAAGATCGGCACCGGGCTCCTCGGCGCATTCGGCGCACGTGAGGTCTTCGTCGCCCAGATGGGCATCATCTACGCCGTCGGCTCGGGCGAGGAACACGTCGAGGCCCTCCGCGAGCGGCTGCGCGCCGAGTACACCCCACTGGTCGGCTTCTGCATCATGCTCTTCTTCCTCATCAGCCTCCTGTGCGTGCCCACCACTGTCATCACGCGGCGCGAGACGGGCAGTTGGGGCTGGGCGCTCGCCCAGCTCGGCGGCCTCACCGCCCTCGCCTACATCCTCACCCTCGTCACCTACCAGCTCGGCCGCATCCTGGGCGCCTGATGCGGGCCCTCGCTACTGGGTCTCGCCGCCACTGGGCTTGTCCCAGTGGGCGGCCACGCAGGGCCGTGGATGGGGCGAGGCCAAGATCATCACCAAGATGACCACCTGCGCGCGCCAGGAGTTGGTCATCTTGACATCGGGGGCAGCGCGCTCCTCGTTCGAGCATAAGGCCAGTGGCCGCAAGCATATATGGCGGCGGTCGCACCTGCTCAAGCCGCCTCCTCAGGCCGGCCAAGATCATCACTTCGTCATCCGGCCTGGCGCCATGGGTAGGCAACGGCTCAATCGCCCCCGCCCACACACGATAGCAGCAAGAGGTGCAACGGCTGTGACGCCGTGCAGTGGCGTGGCCGGTGCCTTGCGGCGTGACGCCCGCTTCGGGCGGCCGCCGTGTCTTTGCCCGCCACGGCACGGCGGCACAACCGTTTGCACCTGGCCTCCCACGCTTCGTGTGTGGGCCGGGGCGATGGCGCCGAAGACAACCGCTTCGCCCCACCAGGCGCGCCGGACCGCGCGTCAGCCCGTCGGACTGCGGCGGCTCGACGCCGCTGTTCACAATGCTCGCAAGACGCTCCGCCTCACACCAAGCAGAATAACCGAAGAGAAGGGATCCGGAACCGGTTCCCGAGGCAGACGCTTCTCACTACACGACCTGGATACGGCTCAATGCCGACACTGCGTTGGAGGTTAGCATTTCCTCGTAGACGCTAAGGCTGCAAACCACGGCGTGTAAGACGTGACTCCAGGAGGCGCATTGCACCCTCTTGCCCTCAACGAAGGCATAGGGCTCGCCTTCGACAACGAAGATCCTGGTGTCATGGCGGTGTATCCCGTTCGCGTGAAGGCTATTGCGCATCCACGCTGGCACCAGGAGAGCATCGAGCTTTGCTTGGAAAGGCTGGATACCCGCCCTTTCGGCCAGCAACCTGACAGCTCTACTGAAGGGCCGAATAGCGCGCTTGCCGGTCATAGCGTCCAACACCTGGTTCACGCAGTTCTCCAACGCAAACTGCACCATGGTCAGGAAGCTCAGCTTGGCGTTCTTGTTGAGATCCCCCAGCATCGATTTCAGGTCAGCGGTGCTGGACAGGCCCAGCACCGCCAGCAGCGCGGGTACGTTGTTGGGCCGCTCCGCGCTCTGTTGCAGCTTGATCGGGGCGGCTGCGAGTGTATTGCAGAACTGCCGCACGTGGACGATCGCTTGCACCCTGGCGTCGTCTTCGCCAAGGCCCAGCCTCTCTACAATCGCGTGGCATTTGTCTTTGATCGCTTGAACTTGCATGCCTCTTTCGCGCCAGTTCTCCGCACGCACAAATGTCATGTGATTTACCCTCTTGGCTCCTGAAGGCGGCGCGCCCGAAGGCGTAGAGGCAACACGACCACCACAAAGCCCGTGTGCAAGTATGCACACCCTACCCGGGCTCCCGGTTTGCTCATCTTCTCTCTGTGCTACAAACATGCAGAATCTTGTTTTCCGGAAAGATTTTTCCTCCGCGTTTGGTTGCGGCTTGCCGCGATGGGGTTCTCCGTGCTCTCTGTGGTTGAGTCTTCCTCTTCAAACCAACTTCATCGCGATCTGCTCGTCAAGAATCTCCTTGACGGTCAGGGCCACGATGGCCTTGCCGGTTTGCTTGAAGAAGCGACCGATCTCGTCGAGAGCATCCTGGGAGTAGTCGAAAGCCACGAAGAAGCCTTTGGTGCGTTCCTCGCGGACCATGACGGCCTCGAAGGAATCAATGTCGGGGCGGCCAACGCGGTCTTTCTGTTTGACCTGGATGGGATACCAGAGGTCCATGAAGCCCAGGTCCGTTTGTAGTGCGGGCTTCAGCCCGTTCTGAGACGGCCTGAAGGCCGCACTACCAACCTTGGGCATGGCGGCGACGGGATAGATGCGGCCGTCAATGCCCTGGTCGCCGACCTGAGCCTTGTTGGGGATGCCGCCGAGCGCGATGACGGCCCAGTTCTCGAACTCGAAGGGCGGTATCTTGGGGAGCTGGGCGCGCGGTTGCATGTTCATTCGCAAACGCCGAGAATGAGTACGGGGATGTCGATGTCAGACACGCCGCGATGCTCCAAGTCCCACACGAACTGCTCGAAGTAAGAAACCCCAGAGGACATCTCCTCGGCAAATACCTTGAGTGGCACGATCTCGACACCGGCGTCAATAATGCCGAGGTTATGGAAAATGGTCATCTTCGCGCACACGTTATAGACCATGAACGCATACTTGCCGAACTGGACCTCAAGGCCCAGCTTGTTCTTCACAAAGTCGATCTCGCGGAAGGCGCCCTTGGACAATGGCGCTGGTGCGTGCTTTGGCGCGTAGTACTGTGTCGGGTAGTCGCAGGGCACCTTGTAGCTCTGCCAGCCACCGCGGGCCTTCAGCTGCGCCGTGAACGCCCTGTTAAGCGCCCGAGGGCTGAAGAGCAGTCTGCCAGGCATCGTCTTCTCCCTGCTTACCTTCGTCTTATATCTCGTGGCATCAACAGCTTCAACCACTTGCTCGAGTTCCTTCAGTTCGTCTGCGTACTGTGCTTCGACGGTTTCCTGCCCACGATTGAAGGAGTACAGACCCGCTATCCTCACTGAACTGGCTCCTCTCGCCTCACGAGTTTGCTGTCGGGGGAGGGAACGTACACTGGCCGGTCCATCGGCCGCGTGGGTAGTGCGCCGATTGAGGCTAGTGCGACCCTTTTCTTGGCGATCTCGATGTATTCGGGGACGATCTCGGCGCCGGCGGCCCTTCTCTCGTGGATGATCGCGGCCACAGCGGTAGAACCAACCCCCATGTACGGGTCAACCACCAGATCCCTACGGCGTGTCATCGAAAGCACTAGCCGCTCTATCAACTCTACGGGGAACTGGCAAGGATGGATGGTCTTCTCAATGTGGTTGTGCTTCACGTTCGGGATGACCCAAAGGTCCCCCGGGTTCTTACCGTTCGGGTTACACGAGTACTGCCCAATGCGCGGCCCCTTGTAGTACCGCTTGCCAGGGTACTTCTGCGGCACCCTGATCGGGTCAAGGTCGAACACGTAATTGTCGCTCTTTGTGAACCAGTTGATCGTCTCGTATCTGCCGGAGAAGCGCCTGCTGCAATGGAGGCCATGCTCGAAGTGCCAGATGATCCTATTCCGCATGTGCAGGTTATGGGATGCGAAGTGAGGGTACAAGAGCACATCAAGGGGAAACACCTCACCGTTGCAAACGTGGTTACCGACCTGCCAGCAGATGCTGCCATCTTGGGCGAGTATACGGACGCATTCCGCGATCACCTTGCTCTGCTGATCCAGGTACCGCTGGAGGTCGAGTCGGGTTTCGTAGGCTTTCCCGATGTTGTACGGCGGGGACGTGACGACAAGCCGCGCACTCTCGTCAGGGATTTCCCTCAGGAGATCCATGCAGTCCCCGGCATAGAGGGTTACCTGCACGGACTCGGAGAAGTGCGGGCTTGCCGACAAGCCGCACTGACCATACAGGGACATCTGGTCCGTGACCAACGTATCAATGTCGGCCTGTTTCTCGCGCTTTCCCATCAACCGCTCCCTTTAGCGGCTCAGTTTCGTGTTGGCAGCCCTGGACCCTGCTATGATACACAGTCATCCAGGGATTTTCAACAGGATCACGTCTACCGCTCCGTCAAGCGAGCGCCAGTCGCAGTGGTAGTAGAAGGAGCCGGTCTTCTTGAGGACGCGGGCGAGTTCGACGCAGCGGGGGCGCATGAATTCGATGTATGCCTGGGTGGAGGCGTGGCGGTCGTCGAAGGCGCGCTTCTCGCGGGTCTCGCCCCAGAAGACTTCGTAGTTGCGGTTGGAGTTGAAGGGCGGGTCAATGTAGATGAGGTCCACGCAGGCGTCGGGGAGCTTGCTCAGTTGGTCGAGGTTGTCGCCGCAGTAGATGACGCGGGTGTCCACGAGGGCGGAGGGCTTGGGGGCGGGCATGCGGGCTTCTCCTCTCCCACGCGCTGTCAGCGGGAAGCTTGAGGCGTCGCGCGGGACCGCGGTTGAGGATAGCGCTCGGCGGGCGAAAAGTCCAGCGCCCCTCGTGCGCCCTGCGCGCATGTCAGGGGATGGATGGATGAATGGATGGGTGGATGGGTGGATGGGTGTCAGACAATCATCCATTCATCCACCCATCCAATCATCCCCTCTGTTTACGGTCACAGGCCGCGTTACGACGGAAAGACCTCGTCGGCGGTGCCGGACATGATGCGCTCTTTCTGGGCGGGGGTGAGGCCGAGCTCGTCGAAGAGCGCCAGGTCCGCGGCGATCTGGCGGGCCTGGTGGACGAGGTCGCCGGGCACGGTGCTGTCGGTGCCGAACAGGATGCGGTCGGCGCCGCAGAACTCGACGGCGTTCCCGACGGCCTGCTTGCGGATGTGCTTGGGGGTGCCGGGGGTGAGGTCAACGTAGCTCTGCCAGCCCTCGCTCTTGTAGCCCGCGGCGGCGCGCATCCGGCCCATCACGGCCAGGCACTCCTCGCACCAGGGCCAGGAGATGTGTGCCATGGCGAAGCGGATGGCCGGGTAGTTCATCAGCTTCTCGAGCCAGAGGGGGCGGCAGAAGCGCGAGCCGTCGTCGTAGCCGTAGAGGATGCCGGTGTGGAAGAGGATGCTGGCGCGCAGCTCGTTCATCTTGGCCCAGAAGGGCTCGAGGCGCTCCTCGTAGGCGTACCAATGGTCGGGGATGATCTTGATGCCCGCGAAGCCGAGCTCGGCGAGCGCCTCTTCGGCGAGGCCGGCCATGCCGGGGATGGCGGGGTTCACCCAGGCCAGGCCACTGATGCGGCCGGGAGCGGCGTCGAAGAGCCGCTTCGCCTTCAGCAGGTTCTCACGGGTCGTCCGGAGCGACACGCGCTCCGTCTCCGAGCAGAGAAGGATACGGGCGACGCCGTTGGCGTCGAGCCGCTTCACCACCTCCGCCGCGTCCGGCTCGCCGTGCATGTGGACGTGGCAGTCAACGATCCTCATCGGGAGCCTCCGTTCTTGAGGGGCGGGTGGCGATGAGATATAGGACGTATAGGACGAGTAGGACCAATAGGACTCCGGGCAAGGCGTAGGGGCCGCGCTTGAGGTCGAGGGGGTTCTTGCCGTTGTTGAGCACGATGGGGATGGCGAGGAGGATGCCGAGGATCGCCTCGCCGGTGATGAGGCCGGCCGCGAAGAGCACCCCGCGGTGATGGCCCTTCGTGCCTTCACCGGCCCGTTGGCGGCTCGCTGCCCAGGCGACGATGCCGCCGAGGAAGATGGCAGCGCCCAGCTCAAGCGGCAGGTAGATGCCCACGGCGACCGCAAGGACCGGCGTGCGGAAGCGGCTGCCGCGGCTGCGAAGGGACTCGTCGAGCGCGATCACACCCACGGCCACCCCCGCGCCAACCGCCACCATCGCCCAGGGCAGGTCTTTGGCGAACACGCCGCGCGCCACCGACGCCATCAGCGTGGCCTGCGGAGCGCGGAGCGGCTTCGGGTGGGCGAGCGTCTTCTCGCCTATCCCATAGGCGGCGAGCAGCAGCGCGAGGATGGGCGCCATGACGAACGCCGGCACGAGCGCCCCCGCGGCCTCCATCACCTGCTGCTTCCAGGGGGTGGAGCCGACGATGTGGCCGGTCTTGAAGTCCTGGAGGTTGTCGCCGCTCATCGAAGCGGCGCAGCAGACGACCGAGCCGATGAGGACCGCGGCCGCCGGCCCAGCCGCGCCCCCCACGCCGAGGGCCAGGAGCAGCAGAGCCGTCGTCAGCACCGTCGAGATCGTCACCCCCGAGATCGGGTTGTTCGACGAGCCGACGATTCCCGCCATGTACGCCGCGACCGCCGAGAACAGGAAGCCCGCGGCCAGCATGATGACGGCCATGAGCGCGGCGACCGCGGTACTCCCCACGACGTTGCGGAAGACGAAGAACAGCGGCACCACCGAGGCGGCCAGGGCCACGCCCACCCACTGCATCGGCGCGTCGCGCTCCGTGCGGGGCACGCCGCCCGCGCCGCTGCGGGACCGGCGGTAGGCGGCCACGCCCGAGGCGATGCCGCGGGCCAGGCTCGGCCACATGCGCGCGATGGCCCACAGCCCGCCCACGATCATCGCCCCGACGCCGATGTAGCGCGTCTGCGTACTCCACACCTCCTCCGCCCACTTGGCCGCCGTCACCTCCGGCTCGGCCGGCTGCCAGGGCGCCAGGAGCGGGATGGCCACGAACCAGTTGGCCGCCCCGCCCAGGAACACCAGCACGGCGATGTTGATGCCCACGATGAAGCCCACGGCTGCCAGCGCGGGGGCCAGCCCCGTGGCCACGCAGGCCACGGAGTTGCCCACGCGGCAGGCTGCCCCGACGCCCTCCGTCCAGAGCCCCAGCCCCGCCTGGCCGAGCTTGGAGAGCGCGCCGAGCGCGCCGCCAATCGCGATCAGCCCCACCCCAGCCCCGCCGCGGTCGCCCACCTCGAGCACCCGCGCCGTCGCCACCCCCTCCGGGAAGGCTAGCTTCGCCTCAACGACGAGCGCGCGCCGCAGCGGCACCGCGAACAGCACCCCCAGCATCCCCCCCAGGCCCCCGAGCAGGGTCGTCTGCCAGTAGTCGAAGTGGTCCCAAGTCCTCAGGATGATCAGGGCGGGGAGCGTGAAGATCACGCCGGCGGCGAGGGCCTCGCCCGACGACGCGGCGGTCTGCACCAGGTTGTTCTCGAGGATGTTCGAGCGCTTGAACAGGCGGAGCACGGCCATCGAGACGACCGCGGCGGGGATCGAGGCCGACACCGTCATCCCGGCCAGCAGGCCCAGGTAGGCGTTCGCCGCCCCCAGCACAACGGCCAGTGCGAGGCCCAGCACCACCGCCTTCAGCGTGATTTCCGGCAACGTGTCGCCCTGCACCGAGCTCACCTGCCGCTCCTTCTTCAGCGCGCACCCCCACGAGGCCGCCATTCTAATGAAATCCGCCGAGCGAGTCCATCGGGCTGTCCGAGTCGGGGCGTCATGGCGGATTTGGTGGGCACTCCCGCAGCGCAGCCGCAACCCTCCCAGTTGCCATCGGTCGCGGGATAGTCAAACATTCTATAGAATGTTTGACTATCACACGACAACGCAGGCGGGTATAGGAGCCGCGCGGCGGTCATCACGTTTCGCCGGCGATGATCAAACATTCTATAGAATGTTTGATCATCGCACCTCGCTGCACGAAGGCAGGGCCCGCCAGCGATGGGGCGGGGTCAAACGACGAGGCAAGCTCCGCGGGCCACCAGTCTGCTACGCCAGCCTATGTAGTTTCTGTTGCCGAAAGCCCTGGAAAGGGAAAACGTGACCGCCATGTAGCCGCGAGCGTCCCGCTTGCGGTCTTTCGCGGCCCCTCGACAAGCGGGACGCTTGTCGCTACAGGAATCCGTAACAGAAACTATGTACTAAGGGGAGCACAAAACAGTCTACACGGAATGGCACTAACTCAAGGGCTCGCGCCAACCCAGCCCCCGCAGGGGGCGATAGCGCGGTAGCCACGAGCGTAAGCCCGTGGAAAGGGGTGAGCACCCCGATTCCAGCCCCCGCAGGGGGCGGCAGAAACCATGTGACGTGTGCGAATCGGGGCTTCTGCCGCCCCCTGCGGGGGCTGGGTAGGAGGCAACGCCGCGTCCCACGGGCTTACGCCCGTGGCTACCGCACTGCCGCTCTGCGGGCTGGCCCGCGCCCTTAGCCCGCATTTCTCAGCGTGCCGTGAAAAGGCACTGGCCCTTAGCGGGAGTAAGACCCGCCTGGCAACTGTCGCTCCTGCCAGTCGGGTGCCCGCACAGCGGGCGCGGAGCCGTTGTGGAGGTAACGAAGCAACGGGAGCCTTCGGTGCAGAGGGTCGCATTGGCGACTCGGCGAGCGTGCAGGCCGTAACGTGAGTGAACGCTGAGCAGGCCCCGAAAAGGGTGACACGGGCGCCCGTTGCCGGCAACGGGCTCCCGCCCGCCTGACATTCGGGGAAGGCCGCCGCCGCTGGAGATGATGAGCGAAGCCTCCAGTGGTCCCGTCGGGGTAGTGGCGACGGCATGCATGCACAGGGGACCGGGTGCAACACGGGAAGCCCCACGGGGTGAAGGGGCGTGCCCTTCAACTCGCAGCCCGCGAGGGACGTGCGGGGCCGCGTGGGGTGTCCGAGAAGCCCATAGTACCTGCGAAGTCGGGGAAACCCGATGGAGGGAAGGGGCCTCGGTTCAAGGCGAGCGTCCGCCGGAGTGCGGGACCTGGAGATTGGCATGGGCCTAACACCTCCGCCAACGGTTCAGAAGCTTCAGGCGACGCTCCGGGCCAAAGCGAAGGGGCGGCCCAACTATCGGTTCTACGCCCTGTACGACAAGGTGTGCCGGACGGACGTGCTGGCCCACGCCTACGAGCTTTGCCGGGCCAACCGGGGCGCGGCGGGCGTGGACGGCGCGACGTTCGAGGACATCGAGGCGTCGGGGCGGGAGGCGTGGTTGGGCGGACTGGCGAGGCCGAGCGTATCGAGCCGTGGACGCGCACGTGCGGACGCGGCTTCGCCGGTGGCTGCACCGGAAGAGCCGAAAAGGCGGCCGGGGGACGACACGCTACCCCGACGAGTACCTGTACGACGACCTGGGACTCATCCGCCTCAGTGCCCTGACGAGCAGCCTCCCGTGGGCGAAGGCCTGACGCCTCGTCCGAGAGCCGGATGCGGGAAATCCGCACGTCCGGTTCGATGAGCGGGGTGTGGAAACGGAGCACGAAGGAGCTAGTGAGGCACCGACGAACGAAAGGGTCGGCCAACGGATAGGCTCCTTCTAACCCACCGCGCCACATCTCGACTCTACCCAGCGCGCCAGAAACCATGTCATCCCGAGCGGAGCGGAGCGAAGCGAAGCCGAGGAACCTTTCAGGGGAGCGCGCTGACGCTACAGAGCACGCCCTGTTGCCGGAGTCCCCTCCCTTGAAAGGTGCTTCGACAAGCTCAGCATGACAAGGGGAGGGCGTTCTCCCTTCTCGAAGGGTATGGGCTGGGTGAGAAATGCGGGTTAGGTCAGTGCCATTCCAGTCTACACGCGTTTGTAGTGCGGGCTTTAGCCCGTTCTTCCCGGAACGGCCTGAAGGCCGCACTACAGACCTGTGGCCTTTGCGGAGTGTAAACCGTTCTGTACTCCCCTTAGTAATGCCCTCGTCCTTCGTTCTCGGTTCTCTTGGGTTGAGGGGACAAGGGCCAAGGACAAGGGACGAGTGGGACTCAAGCTGCCGTTACACGCTCTTTACACAGGATTTGTGGACACGCGGCGGCGCGCGGGGGTAGAATGATGCGGTCGGGGGCTGCAAGCCACCTCGTTGAAGGAGGACGTGGCATGTGGACCCCTGCGCCAGGCCGTTGCGTCGCCGCCGGTCTTCTGGCCGTTGCGGTTCTCCCCCTTTCGTGCAGTCCTGCCCCGCGGAGGCTTTCGGCCACGCCGGCCGCGATGGTGGCCGAACCGGCCGAGCAGTTGGCCGGGGCGCTCGGGCGCCTCTACGTCTACGGCACGACGGGCAAGGCCGAGCCGCTCGAAATCCGCGAATTGCGCGTGCGGGTCAGCGTCCAAGGCCCCGTCGCCGCGACGGAGATCGAGCAGACCTTCTTCAACCCGACCGACCAGCGAGCAGAGGGCACCTTCTACTTCCCGCTGCCGGCCGGCGCGAGCATCAGCCGGCTGGCCATGTACGTGGACGGCCGCCTGATGGAGGGGGAGCTCGTCGAGCGCCTCCGCGCGCGGCAGGTCTACGAGGAAATCGTCCTCCGCATGCGCGACCCTGCCCTCATGGAGTGGCAGGAGGGCAACGTCTTCAAGACCCGCGTCTTCCCCATCCCGCCGCGCGGCCCCAAGCGCATCCTCATCGGCTACACACAGGTCCTGCCGATGGCAGGCGGCGAGCGGTGCTACGTCTACCCCCTCGTGAGCAAGGCGACCCAGGCGAGCCGCATCGGGCGCTTCGAGCTCGAGGCCACCCTCTCGCCCGTGGCGCAGGGCGCGGCGGTGAGCGTACCCGACTGGCCCGACGCCGAGGTCGCCTACCAGGGCGACGCCGCGCAGGTGCGGTTGAGCCGCACCCACTTCGCTCCCACGCGCGACCTTGCGCTCCGCTTCACACCAAAACGCACCGGTAGCCTGGAGCTCTTCACCGACCGCCGCGCGGGCGAGGACGGCTTCTTCCTCCTCTCCTTTGTTTGGAACGCGGATTCCAGCCCGTCTCCGCCCGCTCGTAGTGCGGGCTTTAGCCCGTCTCCGACACGGCCTGAAGGCCGCACTACGAACCCAGAGGGGCGGGACTGGGTGCTGATGGTGGACACGTCGCTCTCGCGGCGGGCGGACATGCACCGTGCCCAACTTGCCGCGGCCCGCCTGCTCCTCGAACAACTCGGCCCAGCCGACCGCTTCGCGGTGATGACGTTCGATGTCGAGCCGAAGCTGCACCACGGTCGCCTGGTCTCTGGCCGCCCGGCCATCGAGGAGGCACTCGAGGCTCTGAAAGGCGTGACGCCGCTCGGCGGCACGAACCTTGCCGCCGCCTTCGCCGCCCTCGACGCCTTCCTCGCCACGGCCAGCGCCCGCGGCCCGGCTGAGGTGGTCCTGCTCAGCGACGGCATCGCCACGCTCGGCGAATCGGAGCCAGCGAAGCTCCTGGCACAGGCCAAGAAGACGCTCGAGCTGCGGCGCGTGCGCCTCCACGCCCTCGCCTTCGGCTCGGAGGTTGACCGCCTGGTGCTCCAGGAGCTCGCCGTGGAGAAAGGCGGCCTGTTCCGCTCCGTGGTGCCGGGCGAAGAGGTCGAGCGCGAGGTCCTCCGCTTCGCCCAGGCGGTTCGGGCGCCCTACCTACCAAACCCCAAGGTCTCCCTCCCCGATGGCACCTACGACATTCATCCAGAGCGGCTCGGCACGCTCATTGGCGGGGAGGAGCTGATCGTCCTCGGCCGCTACAAGCAGGCCGGCCGTGCCGCCGTGCGCCTGGACTGGGCAGAGGCCGAGTTCGACTTCCCCGAGACCGACAGCCGCCACGTGTTTGTCCCGCGCCTCTGGGCGCGCGAGCGGCTCGACGCACTCCTGCGCCAGCCCCAGACCCCCGAGGTGCGGAGCCAGGCCATCGCCCTCTCCCAGGAGTTCACCCTCATCACCCCCTACACCTCGTTCCTCGTGCTCGAGACGGAGAACGACTACAAGCGTTACGGGATCGATCGCCGCGTGCGGCGCCGCTACTGGGAGGAGGCGGGGAAGCTCCGCACCGCGCCGCCCCGCGAAGAGCTGAGGCTGTTCGCGCCCGAATCGCCCAGCGACGACGGCGATAGCGACGACCGCCGCCTGGCCGAACGCCACGCCGAGATGCGCAAGGAGGGCAAGCTCCGCCAGTTCTCCCTAGCCGACCTCGACCTCTCGCTCCTCGGCTCCCGCTACCTCAACGGCCGCGAGGTCGCCACGGCACTTGCCTCGGCCACCCGCCTGCTCTGCGAAGCCGCGGAGCGCAAGGAGCAAGCGCGCGATTCGGAGGAGGAGCGCCTGACCGGCGAGCCGGCATTCTGGCGGTCGCTCACCGACGAGTTCTTCGGGGAGGGCCGCTCCCTGGCCGACGAGGCGGCCCGACGCCTCGCCGGCGGCGAGAGGGGCCAAGCCCAGTTCGCCGACGCGATTGACCCATCCGCCCCGCTCGCCCGCGTGAGGCAGGAGTTCTTCGGGGGCGATGCAGAGGGCGACGCGGAGGGCCAGCCGCCCGCCTCGGCCGCCGAGCGCTTCGCCGCGGCACTCGACGCCGCCCGCGATGCCGCCCGCGAGCGCTCCCAAGCACTCGCCTCCGACGCCGGCTATTCCTCCTCTGGGGGCGGCGGCGTCCAGATGGCACAGGAGTTTTTCGGCGGCGACGAGGCGGACGACGACCGCCTCGAGCGCATGGCTCGCCGCGCGAACCGCGACTTCATGGTCTACTTCCGCAACGGCCGCGTCGCGCTCGAAGCCCCAAAGGCCGAAGGCGACTGGGGGACGGACGCACTCCAGTGGCTCCACGAGCGGCATCGCTCCGGCCTCGCCGCAGGCTCGACCCACGAGGCCGCCGCCCTCGCCCTCCTCGCCTTCCTCGGCGAGCGCGACCCGGAGAGCATCGGGAAGGACGGCATCCTCGACCTCGTGCCGTGCCTCCTGGAGCGCCAGGGCGCGAACGGCCAGGTCGGCGACGGACCCTGCGGCCACGCGCTCTCCACCTATGCCCTGTGCGAGGCCAGCCGCTTCGTCAAGGCCGCCCGCCTGCGGCAGGCCGCCGAGGCCGCGGTCAGCCGTCTGCTCCAACTGAACGTCTGTTCCGACACGCTCGCCGCGGCCTGGGCCGCCCTCGCCCTCAAGAGCGCCGAGCGAGCGAAGCTCGTCGTGCCCCCCGCCGCACTCGAATCCCTCAAAGCCTATCTCGAAAGGGTCACTGGCGACGATGGCGCCGTCCGCGCGGGCGGGAAGGTTGACCTGTTGGCCACGGCTGCGGCCATGGCCGCCCGCGCCGCGCTCTGGGGCAAGGACGACGCGAAGGCCCTCGCCGCCGCACGCCTGCTCCTGCGCGCCCTGGCCGAAGCGCCTCACCTGCCGCCCGACGGCCTCTACACCCTCTACCTCACCACACTCGGGATGGAGAAGCTCGGCGGCGCGACGTGGCTCGCCTGGCGCAACTGGGCCGGCGAGCACCTCTACCGCATCCAGCGGAGTAGCGGCGACGACGCCGGCACCTGGGACCCCGAGGGCATCTGGACGCGCGGCAGGAGGCCCGTCCCCGCCCTCTGGCTCTCGTCGAAGGACTCGCGCTCGGCGATCGAGGCGGCGCTGGCCCGCGTGGGCGCCGAGCCACGCTTCCGCCCTGCCTACGAGGAGCTCGCCGCTGCCCTGGCCACGACCTCCGACATTGCCCTCCTCCGCAGGATGCGCCATCGCGCCGCCGCAGTCTCACGCGATGCGGCGGCTCTCGTGGACTTCCGCATCGGGATGCTCCACCTCGAGGGCGCGCGCTACGACGATGCCGGCGCCCACTTCCACCTGGCCTACGAGGCTGCGGGCCGGCCCGACAACGTCCTGGCCTTCCAGGTCGCCGTGCTCCGCTTCGCGGGCCGCGAGGCCGAGGCCCAGGACGCCCTCCTCGCCGAGCCGGGCAAGGGGCGGGTCGCGCAGTGGCGGCACCGCCTCCTGGCGGCGCTCCTCTTCGACCCCGCGATGAGGGCGCCCGACCCGGCGGCGTTCGTCCGCGAGCGACTCAAGGGTAGCTCGGCGGCCAGCGCCCCTGTTCTCTTCCAGCTCGCCGAGCTGGCGTCCCAGGCCGGGCGGCGGGATGCCGCGGCCGCCTTCCTCAAGCAGGCATACCACGGCACGGGGCGCCTGGCACTCCTCGTCGAGCCTTACATCACCGGCCTCTTCGCGGCCCAGGCGTACCAGGAGGCCGCCTCAGAGCTCGAAGCCGTCATCCAGTCGGGCTACCACACCGAATGGGCCTTCGAGCAACTCGCCGAGGCGTACCGCAAGCTTGGCCGCGACAAGTCCCCCGCCTATCTCCGCGCGCTCACGAGCCACGTCGAGGTCTTCCCACGCGACACCTCCCCTCGCGTCGCGCTCGCCGAGGCATACGAGTCGCTCGACCGCCCCGACGATGGCGTCGCCCAGCTCCTCGACGCAATCCGAATGTGCCCGGAGGGCCGCGACCTCTACGGCCACCTCATCAGCCTCGCCCTTCGCCTCCGCCGCTTCGACCTCGCACTCGACACCTTCAAGAAGGCCGAAGGCCAGGGCCTCCGCGAGGACCAGCTCTACCTGCCCGGCGAGTCCTACCTCCGCGGGCTCCTGGAGGGCCAGGGCGAGCGCGTCGCGCCCGAGCTGGCACGCCGGCTGCGCCGCGCATTCCCGAAGGACCTCGCGGTCGAGCTTCGGTGGGACACGGCGCTCACGGACCTCGACCTCGACGTCACCGAGCCGGGGGGCGCAGCGTGCAACTACGGCCACAAGCAGACCCCCAGCGGCGGCGTCCTCGACCGCGACGACATAGACGGCCACGGCCCAGAAACCTACACCATCCCCACCGCCCAGCCGGGCAAGTACCGCATTGACGTCGTCTACCACCGCGGCGACCTCCCCACCACCGCCACCGTCCGCATCTACCGCAACTGTGGCCGCGACACCGAGCGGGTCGAAACCCACGCCGCCGCCCTCGCCCGCTCCGGCCAGCGCCTCACCATCGCAACCGTGGACCTCTCCCCGCCGAGGTAGCTTCTGATGCTATGAAGCAAGCCTCCAAGCCGGTAGAATCGGGGTTGAAGTAGGCCGAGGTGGTCTCGGTCGCCCGAATCACGGAAGGAGGCTTGCTATGTGGTACGTGGGCTTGGACGTGCACTCGAAACGGTCGTCGTATTGTGTCCTGGACCAAGTAGGCCAGGTGGTCCAGGAGAAGACGATCAAAGGACCGGAGTCCAAGATACTCGGGGAGCTGGCGGAGGCCAAGCATGCGTTTGCGATAGCGTACGAGGCGTCGTGCAACTACGGGTATCTGTACGAGGAGCTTTCCAAGGTGGCGTATCGCGTTGTGGTGGCGCACCCGGCTCAGCTTGGGCTGATCTTCCGGTCGAAGCGGAAGAACGACCGTGTGGACGCGAAGAAGCTTGCGAAGCTGTTGCTGCTGGACATGGTGCCGACGGTTCACGTGCCCTCTCGGGGGGTGCGAGCGTGGCGGGGGATGATCGAGCACGGGCAGCGGCAGGTGGATGTCTTCCCCGCAAGGAGGCCGCCAGCGAACTGAACCCGAGCCGCACTCGGAGCATCCGGGTTGAGTATGTCGATCGAGCTTGCCGTTTGTAGTGCGGGCTTTAGGGGATAGCGCATGCGTGGCGCCGCTTGCACGGGCAGCCTGGTTCTTGTGCTGTTCCCGTGCTTCGCCGCACTGGCGCTCGCCGGCACGGCTTCGGTCGCCGAGCGGCCACGGCCCGCTCGGCGCGCTCTACCCGACGAAGACCCGGACCGCGTCGCCTCGCCGATGTTCTCGGGCGGGATGCGCTGGCGGGGCCGCTTCATCGAGACGGCGTGGATGACGTAGCGCAAGGGCAGCGAACCGGCCCTCGTCGCCACCGCCTTCACCCGCGTGATGTCCCCCTTCCGGATGTCAATCGTGATCCGGCGCACCAGCCATGTCCCCTGTCGAGAGTCACCTATCACAGGCTCACCTGTTCAAGCTTGGACCCATCGAGGTTCAGGAAGTGGATGGTCGCCCAGGGCTCTTGCTCCAGGAGCTGACCCACTTCCTTGCGATAGAAGTCGTACCAGTAGTCGCGCGGGTGGATCCGGATCTTGTCGCTGTCCTTGCGCCGCCCCTCGTTATACTGCCCCTCGGCGGTCCACATGGCCCACCACGCCCCAGGGTCGGGCTGATCCGGTAGCGTGGTGATGATCAGATAGGGCGGTGGCTGCGCGCCGCGCTTGTGGAACTCGCGTCTTGCCCACCCGATGAATTGTCCGACATCCTTCACCGGGATTCGGGCATCACTTGAGTTTGGGCTCTCGTAGTCAATGACCAGGATCACTTCGCCGTCGGAGGTCCGGGCGGCAGCATCCGGTTGGAACTTGCACCCGCGCCCGAGGTTGAAACGGACATCAACGTCCACGGCAGCGACCTCAGGCAGCGCCCAGCACGCCTTGACAATGAGGCCCACTGTGCGCGGGTGCGTGAGATTCTGACCCGTCTGCGTGAACTCGAAGCTGTTGTAGAAACCGTCCGGCAAGAGCAGGCTTGGAGAGCCGGAGATGGCATTCCTGAGCTCAGCCACAAGTCGCCTCTCCACATTGCTGAGAGGGCGCGTGTTCATTCTGTCTTCCTCCTGCGCGGGGACGTGCGCCGGGTTCGCTTTCGAGCCGCCGCCTTTGCCATCTCGACAGCCAAGTCGGATGGGAGCGCTATCGTCTCACCGCGGTCGTAGGCATCAAGGCGGGCCTCGGCCTCCTTCGCCCAGGCCTCCTCAACCCGGCGGAGGTACTCGGGCTCAAGAGTGAAGATGAGTTGGTCGGCCAGCTCAACCCGTTCTTCGGGGGGAAGCGAACGAGCTTCCTTGAGGATGCGCATTCCGCGCTCAGATAGCTCGTGGGCGCCCATGGTCTGCTATCCTCCATCTGCTTGCTCGAGGAGGTGGTCCGGATCCAGCTTCAAAGACCCAACTCCAGGAGCCTTGTCTGCCACGTCTCAGGGCTTCGACGAAGGTCCAAGACAGCCAGGACCTCGATGCGTCCGCGGTGTATCCTATAGCAGATGCCAGAGAGGAACTTGTGGGTCTGGCAGCGACGGAACCCGCCGCCCAAGTCAAACCAAGCATGCGGGTGCCGGACAACTCTGGCGATGGCGGCTTCGACCTCCTGGCCGAACTTGCCTCCCAGCCCCAACTCCTGGGCATCGTAGAAGGCCATGTTCTCTCGCAGGTCCCCTACGGCTGGCAAGGCCCACGCAACGTCCATCCTCATCTCTTCCTGCGAGCCATCTCGAAGGCTTCGGCGGTGGACACTGTCTTGAACTCACCCCGGTCAAGGGCTTCGGCGCGCGCCCGTACCTCCTTCAGGTGACTCGCGGTGATCTCCTCGGCGGAAGCGGAATCCAGGCTCGACTGGAGTAGCTCGACAAGCTCGGCGCGCTCCAAGGGAGGAAGCAGCAGAGCCTGCTCAAGAAGACGGGCGGTTTGCTCCGACATATCGGCGTCTCCTCAGACACTAGGTGGCGCTCTGCATTTGTATCTCGCTCTCAGGCATCATGGTATAGCCCCGCGCCTCGATTGTCAAGGCGAAACGCCGCACACTTTGACTCTCTGGCCGCCCAGGCTGTAAGCTATATGCTGTTCATCGTGCCCTGCTCCTGGACTGATTCTGGGTTCAACCTATGAGCGTTGCTGGCGAGTTGGCCGCGGCCACGCGGGAGCTGCGGGAAGAGGTGCGGCGGGATGCCGCGCCCTTCAGCGAACGGCTGCTGCTCGTGGCCGAGGCGTTCCGCGAGTGCGAGGGTGAGGTCTATCGCGGGATGCGGACGGCGCGGGCGACTCGCCGCGTCTTCGAGAAGATGCCCATCAAAATCCGCCGCGGCGAAATCCTTGTCGGTTGGCACCCGAACAGCCACCCCGATGAGGCGACGAAGAAGGCCATCCAGGACGCCGCCGCCTATCTCCGCACGCAAACCTACTGGGTCTGGGCGTCCGAGGGGCACATGGCGCCAGGCTACCCGACGCTGCTCCGCGACGGCATCGGGGGCACGCTCCGCCGCATCGAGGAGCTTCGCTCGCGTCTCGACCCTCTCGACCCCGCGACCCCCGCGAAGCAGGCATTCTACGATTCCGCCCGCGTCTCCCTCGAAGCCTTCCAGCACCTCATCCGCCGCTATGCCGCCCTCGCCCGCGAGATGGCCGGGGCCGCTGCCATTGTCGCGCTTTCGCGCGAAAGCGCGACGGACCCGCGCCTCACAGGAGCAGGCACCGCACCCTCGGACGGCGACGTGCGGGAGGGTGGGATTGTCGCGCTTTCGCGCGAAAGCGCGACGGTCCAGCCAGCCCATACGCGGGACAGAGACGTCCCGCCCACGGTGAGCGAGGAGTGGTGGGCGGCGGAGCTTCGCACCATCGCCGCCATTTGCGACCACATCGCCGCCGAGCCGGCCCGCTCGTTCCGCGAGGCCATCCAACTGATGTGGTTCCTCTACCTCGCCGTCTGCCTCGAGGCGAGCGAGAGCCACCACTGCTTCGGCCCAGGCCGCCCCGACCAATACCTCTACCCCTACTATGTCCGCGACCGCGAGGCGGGCACCCTCGACGACGCGACGCTCGAGGCCCTCCTCGGCCAGCTCTTCATCAAGTGCAACGAGTTCGAGGGGCGCGGGATGTCGGCCGTCATCCTCGTCCTCGGCGGCCGCAAGCCCGACGGCTCGGACGCGACGAACGAGCTCTCCTACGAGTTCCTCGAGGCCTGCGGCCGCGTGAGGATGTATTTCCCCGGCTGCGACATCTCCTGGCACCGCGGGCTCGACGCCGAGTTCATGCGCTGCGGCGTGGCCCTCCTCCGCAACGGCAACGGGCAGCCGTCCTTCTTCAACGACGAGGCGATCGTCCGCGGCCTGGTCCGCAAAGGCATCCCCTTCGAGCACGCGGTTGACCACCTGCCGAGCACATGCACCGAGACCTCGATTGCCGGCCGCACGAACCCGTGGGTCGCGCATCCCTACGTCAACATCGCCCTCTCGCTCCTCCACGCGCTCTTCGATGGCCAGGCGCCGGGCACCAACGAGCCCAATCGCCCCCGCACTGGCCTGCCGCAGACCTTTGCGGAGCTGAAGGACGCCTTCCTCCGCCAGCTCGAACCCGACGCCCACCAGGCAGTGGCCCGCGTGCTGCGCGACCAGTGGCAAGCCTCGATGTACCGCCTCTTCCCGCTCCTGTCGTGCTTCATCCAGGATTGCCTCGGGCGCGGCCGCGACATCGCCCAGGGCGGATGCCTCTACACCTTCCTCCAGCCCGAGGCCGTAGGCACGTCGAACGTCGTGGATGGCCTGGCCGCGGTCAAGGTGCTGGTCGAAGACGAACGGCGGTTCGCCCTCGACGACTTCCGCGCGGCCATCCGCGCCAACTTCGAGGGCCACGACGAGCTTCGCCGAGCCATCCTCCGCGACTGCCCGAAGCACGGCAACGACGTCCCCTGGGTCAACCAGCTCTTCGCCGACGTTGCGGGCGCCTGGTGCTCCTATCTGGAGGGCCACACAAGCCTCTTCGGCGGACCCGTCCTCCCCGGCTTCCTCGGCTGGACCGTCTGGATACAGTTCGGGGAGCAGACGGCCGCGACGCCCGACGGGCGGCTGGCGGGCGAGCCGCTCGCCCACTCGGTCGTCCACCGCAGCGGCGTCAAGGTCAAGGGCTTCCCATCGGTCGTCCTCTCCGCCTCGGGCCTCGACCAGTCGCGCGGCCTCGGCGGCATCACGTTCAACGTCCGCTTCGGCGCCAACTCGCTCGCCGCCGAGGGCGGCGTCGAGCGGCTCAAGGCCATGATCGAGGCCGCCTTCGACCTCGGCACCTACCAGGTGCAGGTTGACCTCGCCAGCAGCGAGGTTCTCCGCGACGCCCAGGCCCACCCCGAGGCCCACACCGACCTCTTCGTCCGCATTGGCGGCTACCTTGTCCCCTTCACCCTACTTCCCCCCAAGGCCCAGGCCGACATCCTCGCCCGCACCGAGCTGGAGCTGTGAAGCTAACGGGGTCTCCCCGAGCGCTCTCTCGCATCTCGGCTCGCCATTGCAATCCGGCCCACGGGCAGTTATACTCTTGGGTGGGAACGACTGGGGCGACGCGTCAACAATGATGGGCTGAGCCGAATGGAGCCAACGGCGTACCTTGAGACCAGCATTCCCAGCTACCTGGCTGCGCGACCGAGCGCGGATCTCCTCATCGCGGCTCACCAGCACGTCACGCACGAATGGTGGCAGGACGCGCCGAGGAAGTACGAGTTGTACGTCTCTGAGGCGGTCCTCAGAGAGATTCGTCAGGGCAACCCGGAGTCTGCTGCTCGTCGGCTCGAGTATGTGAGGCGGCTCCACGTCCTTCGGGTCAACAGCGAGATTCGCCGGCTGGCGCGCCTGTTCCGGCAGCATGCCGGGCTCGCAGAAAACGCCGCCACAGACATGGCTCACGTCGCCTACGCCGTCTACTACGAGGCCGACTATCTGGTCACGTGGAACTGCACCCACATTGCGAACAGAGAGGTCGTTCGGAGGCTCACGGAATTCAACAGGGAGGCTGGACGCCACATGCCTCTCATCGTGACACCCGAGGACCTCCTGTCCCCAGATTGGGAGATTGAACATGAGGGTTGATCCTATCGTAGAAGAGATCCACCGGGTGAGGCGGAAGATGCTTGAGGAGTGCGGGGGCGACCTTGAGAAGTACTTCGATCGCATCCAGGCGGATGAGGCCATTGATCGTGCGCGACTCGTCTCCAAGATCGGCCGAGGCCGAAAGCGCGCGCCGGCCCACGCCTGAGGCACACCGCCATCGCACCCAGCCACCCGAACAACCTGTCGTCCGTTCGCGGCACGGTCTTCGCCCTCGACCAGACGGCGACGCACGATGGGCCGGGGATTCGGATGACGGTGTACCTGAAGGGCTGCCCGCTGCGGTGCGTGTGGTGCCACAGCCCCGAATCCATCGCGCCAGAGCCAGAGGTCGCGTGGTATGAGGTCCGCTGCCGGAAGTGCGGCGCGTGCGCGGCGGCGTGCCCCGAGAAGCTGCCGCCGTGGTTCGAGCAGACGCCCGAGGACCGCGCCCGCTGTCGACAGCGGGCGCCAGGCGTGGCGAGACATAGCGGAGTTCATGAACTCCGCTATGCGCAGGACGCTCCCGATCGCCCCCGGTGCGGGGCGTGCGTGAAGGCCTGCCCCGCCGAGGCGCTGGAGGTGAAGGGCTATGAGACGACGGCGGGCGAGGTGGCCGACGCGGCGGAACGCCTCAAGCCGTTCTTCGGCCGCAGCGGCGGCGGGGTGACGCTGACGGGGGGCGAGCCGACGCTTCAGCTCGACTTCGCCGCCGCCGTCGCCACGCTCTGCCGCGAGCGCGGCATCCACGTGGCCGTGGAGACCTGCGGCTGCACGAGCTGGGAACGCCTTGAGCGCCTCGCGAAGGTGACTGACCTGTTCCTCTACGACCTGAAGGACGCCAACGCGGAGCGCCACAGGCGGAATTGCGGCATCGAGCTTGCCCCGATCGCCGACAATCTGCGCCGCCTCATCGCGCGCGGCGCCGGCGTGATCGTGCGCGTGCCGCTCATCCCCGGCTGCAACGATTCGCCGGACGACGTTGCAGCCATCGCCCGGCTCGCGCGCGGGTGCGGTGCCGCCAGGATCACACTCCTGCCGTTCAATCCCGCTGCCTCGGGCAAGTACTCGTGGCTCCGCCGCCCCTATCCCCTGCCCGAAGCCAGGCGCCAGGGCGACGCCGAGCTCCGCCGCCTGGAGGCCATCGCGACCGAGGCCGGCCTTGAAGTGGTTCCCGCGTGAGTTGTCCCGACGCGCAGGCCCCTGCCGTCCCACTTTTCCCACTGGTCCCACTGGTCTCACTCCGCTCGTGGGACCAGTGGGACAGGTGGGACGGGTGGGACCCGAGGGCCTTCGGCGCTTGCGCTGAGATGATGGCGTAGCTATATTGTGCCAGCGGCCTGGCGCGCCTTACCCCCGCCGGAGAACCCGACGATGCGACTCCCCGCCATCATCCTGTTTGCGGCTTCGTCGCTCGCGCTCGCGGGCGAGGCCGCGGCGGAGCGCCCGCTGATTGACCCCGCGCCCTTCAAGAAGGCCATCGAGGACCACGTGGAGGCGAAGCTGCGAGAGGCGCTGGGCCAGGAACTCGTCGAGGGCCGCCCTGAGACGCCCATGCAGATCGAGGTCCGCAGCTTCCACGAGCTCCAGCCCAGGGGGATGAAGGCCGTGGCCCAGGCCGTCGTGGCGGTGAAGGGCGACAAGGCTGGCGAGACGCGCCTCCTGGAGGCCGAGTTCGAGCTGAAGGACGGGAAGTGGGAGGTGACGAAGCTGGGCATCCCGCCCCATGGCTTCGGCGCGCTCAACTACGCGGTCATCGCGCTCTACCTGCTGGGGATGGTGGCGATCGGCTGGTGGACGAGCCGGCGCATCGGAGGCACGCGCGCCTTCTTCATCGCCGACGGGCGGATGAACTTCCTCGTCGTCGGCGTCTCCATCATGACCACCTATCTCTCCGCCCTCACGATGATGGCGCTCTCGGGCCTGTCGTTCGGGCCGTCGGACTTCACGTGGACGGTGCAGCTCCCCTTCCTCGTCCTGACGGGGCTGGTGATCACGGGCTTTGTGCTCCCCCGCTACCGCGCCGCGGGAGTCATCAGCGTCTACCAGTTCCTCGAACAGCGCATCCACGTCTCCGCCCGCCTCCTCGCCTCGGTCGCGTTCATCGTCTTCTCCATCGGGCGGATGGGCATCGTGCTCTTCCTGCCCGCCCTCGCGTTCCACATCATCACCGGCTTCGACCTCTTCTGGGCGATAGTCATCTCGGGGGCGGTGGTGACGCTCTACACGGTGATCGGGGGGATGGAGGCGGTGATCTGGACTGATTTCGCGCAGGCCATCGTCATGGTCGGGGGGGCGGCGCTCACTGTGGCATACGTCTTGCTCCGCACGGGCGCGGACTTCGGCCCCGTCGCCGCCCAATACCACAAGCTCCGCATCTGGGAGCCCGGCCTCGACCTCACCAAGGTCGTCACCGTCTGGCTCATCCTCCAGACGATCTTCGAGACGGTCCGCATCTACGGCACGCAGCAGGACATGACCCAGCGCTACATGACCACGCCCTCCACCCGCCGCGCCAACCAGAGCGTCTGGATCGGCATCCTGATGTATATCCCGCTCGGCTACTGCTTCTACTTCGTCGGCTCGGCGCTCTTCGTCTACTACAAGGTTCACCCCGACCCCACGGTTCCGGCGTTGGTGGCGAACGGGCGGTCGGACGCGATCTACCCGTATTTCACGGCGAGCCAGCTCCCGCCCGGGCTGGCGGGACTGGTCATCGCAGCCATCTTCGCCGCCGCCATGTCGAGCATTGATGCCTGCATGAACTCCAGCTCCACCGTGTGCATCGAGGACTTCTACCGCCGCTTCAGCCGCGTCGAGCGCGAGGACCGCCACAACCTGCGGGTCGCCCAGTGGCTCACCCTCCTCTGGGGCGTCCTGGCCACGCTCATGGCCCTTTGGTTCATGGACATCCGCCAGGCCCAGGTGGTCTGGAGCAAGATAATGAGCACGTGCACGAACGGGGTGCTGGCGCTGATGGCCCTCGCGTTCCTCCCCTGGCGGGTGAGCAAGTGGGCGGCCATCGCGGGCTTCGTCGCCTGCTACCTCGCGCTCTTCACCATGATGTGGTTCCTCCAGGTCAAGCCCCACCTCGCCCTCACCTATCCCCTGCCGAAGGACTCCGGGATCAACTACCTCCTCTGGCCCGTCATCGGCAACCTCGTCTGCTTCGGCGTGGCGCTCGCCGCCGACGCCCTGCTGCGGCCATGCGCCGGCAAGCGAGCCGGGTAGCCGGCACAGCACTTAGAGACTATCTCAGAAGGGTCCAGCATGTGGCACAGCCGCCCTCGGCTGTGCGCCGGAGGCCTTCCACACGCCCGGGGGCGGGCGTGCCACACATTGTGAGATAGCCGCTCAGCCGTCGCCCATGCCACAAATCTCTTGACCCCGAACATGCCTCGTGTTAGCATGCGCGCGTCGGGGGGACGTGGCCCTTGCAGCGGCGCACGATGGGGCCGGGCATCACGATCACGCGGCGCGCAGGGATGAAAGGAGGACGGCAGTGAGAAGGGCGGCATTGATTGCGGCGTTGGGGGTGGCGCTGGCCGGCTGGGCGCTGGCCGCCCCCATCGAAATCTTCGGCCTCAAGAGCGTCAGCGGCGGCCTCGGCGGCCCCTTCTCCATCCTGCGCTACGATGTCACGGCCAACTCTTTCTATAACTGCGGCACCATCATCGGCGCCTCCACCAACCTGGCGATGAATGCCAACCGCCGCATCTTCTACATGTACCCCTTCCCCACCTTCAGCCTCTACCAGGCCGACCTGGACTCGGGCAACAACCTGATCAACCAGGTGCTCCACGACACGCTGCCGGCCGGCCTCAGCATCATTGACGGCTTCACCATCGGCCCGAACCAGGACCTCTACATGACCGGCTACGGCCACAGCGAGATCTACCGCTACGTCGTCGGCTCCGGCTCCGGCTCGGTGACCACCGAAGTCACCCTCCAGGGCGGCGGCGCCGGCGGCAACCTCAGCGAGTACCGCTCCGACCTCGCCTTCGACCCCCTCACCGGCTACCTCGTCGGCATCGGCATCACGCCGGGCGGTGTCCGACGCTCGCTCTTCCAAATCCCCGGCAACCTCGCGATGAACGGCGTGAACGACCTCTATCCCTGGGAGTACTTCGGCGGGAACAGCTCGCCCTGGGCGTCCCCCACCTTCGACCTGGGCAACCCGGCCAACCCCGGCGGCCCGCTCGGGCCGAACCCCGATGGCGTGGCCTTCGACTTCACCACCGGCGCACTCTACCTCTCCGGCGACGGCGAGAAGTTCTCGCTCTGGGACCGCAACAACGCGACGCTGACCAACTACATCAACGACCCCAGCAGCGGGGCGGACACCGGCATGGGCTTCGACCTGGCCTTCCAGCAGGCGAGCGACATCCCCGAGCCGGCCACGCTCACCCTCCTCGCCCTCGGCGGCCTGGCCCTCCTGCGCCGCCGCACCCGGCGGGGCACCTAGCCCGCGTTACTCACGAAATGCGGGCAAATCTCAAATGCCAATCACCAAGCACCAAACAATGCCCAAGCCCCAAAGGCTCAATGACCGAAACAGCACCCCGACCTTCGACGAGAGCACAGTGTCCTCTCGGTCTGAGTGATTGGGGATTGGAGTTTGGACCTTGTTTGGTTTTTGGTGCTTGTCATTTGGTGCTTCCCGCATTTCTAACCAATCGTTGGTTAGAGATGCGTGCTAGGGCTTGTAGCCGAGCACCCGCCAGCCCTTCTCGCCCCTCTCGAAGGTCACGGTCCAGAGCGGCTTCACGCCGTAGAGGTCGTCCTTCGTCGCCATGCGCACCTTGGCGGTCGCGCTGTCGCCCTCGACTTCCAGCGATTCAAACTTCTCGGGCTTCATGTCCATCGAGCTGACCCGCAGGTATTCCACCAGTGCGGCCTCGAAGGGCGCGGTATCGGCGGCCTTCGGCTTCCCATCGCCTCCGCCGCAGCCCGCCAGAACAAGCACCCCCGACGCCAGGACGATTGAGACCAGTTCCCTCATCGGCGCTTCTCTTCTCCTGCCTTCCTGCATTTCCTATAGGCCCCTCTTCTCCTGCCTTCCTGCATTCCTCATAGCCCCCTCTTCTCCGTGCCCTCCGTGTCTCCGTGGTGCGTGCGCTGGAGGCTACAGCACCTCGGTCTGGCCGGGCATGGCGATCGGGTAGCGGCCGTTGGCGTCTGGCTGGACGGGCGCCGGCGACTCTGGGGTGAAGCTCTCGATGCCGGGCGCGAGGACTCTTTCGGATGCGAGGGCCTTCTCCCAGGTGATGAGCTGGCCGCTCTCGGCGGCCATGCGGCCCAGGATGCCGGTCATGGCCGCGTAGGCGCACCGCTCGCCGTCGTTGTGCGGCTTGTCGGCGCGGATCGCCGCGAACAGTGTGTCGTGCTCGGTCTGGTAGGAGTTGTTGCCGCCCTTGAACTCCCAGATGATGTTCTCGCGCTTGAGGTGGTGGCCCTTGAAGATGCGTGCCTGTCCGACCCCCTCGCCGAGGGTGGCGCAGCCGGTGCCGCCGTGGATGATGTCGGCGAAGAAGCCCCAGGTGTTGCTCTGGTGGCGGCCCTGGGCGACCATGCGCGTGCCGTCGGGGTAGGTGTATTCGACGACGTAGTGGTCGAAGAGCTGGTCGCCCTGGGTGCGCTGCTGGCGCCCGCCGTGTCCCTGTGCCGAGGCGGGCCAGGCATTCTTCGCCCAGCAGCAGACGTCGA
>Ga0194110_10001962_pt1 | contig 26217 bp, 57 predicted proteins | sample TA2Kig1200mmetaG_FD_146192 | JGI IMG/M metagenome (GOLD analysis project Ga0194110, IMG submission 146192) | Freshwater microbial communities from Lake Tanganyika, Tanzania - TA2015032 Kigoma Deep Cast 1200m | ecosystem: Environmental > Aquatic > Freshwater > Lake | place: Tanzania: Lake...
CACCGCTGCAACAGTGAGGGGGGGGGGGCGTAGTCTATTTGCAGCTAGGCTACAGCGGGGGGTCAGGCCGCAACATCTGACCCAGATCAACTCCTGTATTTTACTGGTCTGTCAAAACCTACAGGAGAGTTTTCTTGCCGTCACACCCATTCAGGACTTTCACCTTGTCGGATGCTTTTGTTTATTTGTCGGGAGAATTTGAGCCAGTACCAGAACGACAAGAATTTAGATAAGTCCTAACGTAGGCATACTCGTGTATACGCCCTTTGAGGCAGGAAGCTTAATACCGTCATTATAGATTCTTTCCGCCCATTTACCGTTAACGTATTTATCAAATATGGGAAGAATAGTGCCACCGTGAAGCATCGCAGTGTTGAATTCGTCTAATGCGGCTTCATAGTCTGTTCCGGCATAAAAAATAACACCACTTTTACTTTGAACAAGATACACAATCATATTTTTTCCTTTTGGCATAACCTTTTCGATTCGAACGACTGTCTTTCCCCTTGGATGGGACTGCTCTACACCCAGAACTTTGCTTAGGGCCTTTTCCATTGAGCTATGAGTTATTGGTGGAGCATGGAGGAATCAAACCTCACTTCCGGCTCAGCCAGTGCCCGTGGTGGACACTAAGGGAGTCAAACCCTTGGTTTTTGCAGGAACTCCTACACTAGTCTTCAGACTGCCCCATGATGGTATGGTTTTTATACGTTCCCATAAACCCGTCTAGATTTCTTCCCGCCTTTTCTCCTCATTGGGTGGATACTTCAGTTAGGGCCATATGACGCACACTCTATAAATAGACGCCTGATCTGGTGTTCCCCACCGGAGTTGAACCGATGCTTCCTCTCTTTCTACATAAAGCGTCCTTTATGTGTCCCACCTTCTACTCATGATTAGAAGGCTTATGACAAGAGCGTGACTTCCATTACACCACGGGAACCATAAATGGTGGACGCTGGGAGAATTGAACTCGCCACCCTAGCTAGATGCCCCGTACACTAAGCGCCCACGATCTTGCCCGTATTCGCCATACGGGACTTTCTATACCCACCAAGGCTAGCTAGACCTTGTTATCTGTGTCATTTCACTTTCGGGGTTTTAACTGCTAGAGTCATGGAACCATCCGGGGCCTACTGGTGGAAAGTACGGGATTCGAACCCGTATAATCGTGCTGTAGATTTTAAGAAATGTGCTTCCCTTGCTTGTTTGGTACCCACCTTTTCAGGTCGCTATAGGTGCATCTGCAACTTTTCTACGGCTTTTGGCCTGCACGCAATAATTTACCGTTCCATTTTTACGGCGCATTACCTTTTTATGCTAACTTCCCTTAACTACAATTCCGGTACGCATTCTTCCAATCTCCAATCTATTGACTCTATGATACTTCCCATCAATCTTAACAAGGTCATTGTACTGTAAATTGTGAACTGGATGATTTTTTTCCGGGGTTTCAATAACGTAAATATTACCCTTACCTATCACGTAAAAATGTTCTGAACTTTCTACTGATAGAATCGGGTCTATACTCATTGTATATCACCCATCGTAGTCTTCTCCCCTGTCCCCACCGTATTCGCCGGAATATACTTTTGAGATTACCTCAGGTGTCGCTGGACGGTCTAGATTATACAGTGTATGTAGAGTTTGCACAATCTCAGTGTTAAATGATTGAACTTTACTGGTCCTAACCCATCGCCCGTCTTCACGACCTCTAGGGTCATTCTGAACCTGTCCGATAATATACAGACTTCCCTTAAACGTCTCAGGGTTATCTACATGATTATCCACAAAGTTGACGAAAAACCAATTATACAGTGTTGGATTCATAAAATCTCCTTGGTATGAAACAGAAGGTACGCACTGGGATTCGAACCCAGACCTCGGGCACCCGTTAAATGGTGTGTGCTTACCGATTACACCATACGTACCACTTTACTTCTTTTGGATTTAAGACGCTCAGCAGATATAGAGTCTAGAATATACCTAGGTCTTTACAACGTCAAGAGGTAAAGCTTCTATTTCGTTGGTGCCAGATGGCAGGACTTGAACCTACAAGGTTTTGGTGATATTCCACCTAACCGCCACGTTCGCCAGTGAATATCCTATAGGCTAATGCAGCACGTCTACCAATTTCGTCACATCCGACATGGCCCAGGGGGAGAGAATCGAACTCTCCTCTTCGGGGGAATCAAACCCCCAGGTTGCGCTGTCCCGGCATCGAGCCTTTACTGCCGCCACCCTGGATAATAATGTACTGTGTCTCTGCCGCTGAGACCTTTATGAACCCGCACACGGTTCCAGTACAGATCAGGCTTTCTGGTAGGTACCGTACTCGCCGGGGGACTTAAGCATCTAAGATGGTGGCGTCCTCCTGACCACGAGATTATTCTACACGAAGCTGTATGAGATTGATGAGGTTAATATCCTCTGCGGCGATTTCTGGTATCGAAGTTATTTGAGTCTAAACGGTCCCTTAAGGTGCGATGTACTCCAATATCATAAGCTTCCTGTGAGAGACCCTCCACATGCCTTTCAGCCTCTTCTTCAGTCATACCGCCGAACTTAATAAGTTCTTCCATAAGAAGAACTTTTGTTTCGATTGTTTTCATGTCGTTAATCCTAATGATACTGCCCACTAAGCATATTAAAGGCCAGAAGAACTCTAAAAGTACTGTAAGTAACACACGCTTGACGATGTACACTATAACCTAGTGCTTTTTTATCTATATATTCTAGAGACCATCCAGAGCGTAATGTATGACCGAGGAGAGAGGCCATAAGTTCACAAGAGACGAAAGGTTTATTAGGATTAGTCCTCATCTTCGGAGTACCTAGAGCCTTCATCAGTATCATAGCCAGAAGTATCTAATTCAAGGACACTCTTGTATGCAACAACCTGACCTCGATAATACTCAGCTAACGTGCTGTTTTTATACTTTTCTAGATTAGACTCAGCTTCTTTCAATAGATTAAATACACTCATACACCCTCCTTAGATCAAAAGAGACGTTTTGTTTCACACCCAAAACGACTCCGACTCAAACCAAGTTAAACCTTGATTATTATTGTCTTAGCAGTACTGCCATACCACCTACTCTGTTTCCTCCCAATGGCAGTTGGTTGTTATCAGAGCACCCTTCCGAAGACTTTGGTTGCGGGTAACAACCTGTGGATTCTGATTGTCATCCACTAAGTATCAGCATGTATTATTAAACCCATGCAGGCTTTTCATAGCTACCCGCTATGAGGACGTTCCTAACGGGATTCGAACCCGTGTCGCACTCCTCCCGGAGTGTATGTTCCCGTTACACCATAGGAAACGATCAGAGGCCGAAGCCTCTAGGTTTATCCAGTTAATCTAGCAGAATATCGAACTCGCAGACGAATTCACCGTCTTTCCATACTTCTATAAAGGTGGCTTCACCATCACTTTTTGACTTAGCGCACTCCCGTAAAGCACGTTCTTTGTCCGTACCGCACCACACAACCCCACCATCACTGTAACCTGCCCAAGTCACAACGTATATTTCCATAGCTACTGCCTCCTCTACTTACAGCAGTATAGCGCACTTATATGAGGTTAGTATTAGAGGTGGTAGGTGAACAGCCTAGGAAAGAACTCGATAACTTCACGTTTAATCTCACTATTGTTTCTCATTTTCGGGCGATAGTGTGTATACACAGACTGCAAACGTTCAATCTCCTGACGAACATAGGTTTCATAATCTCCGGTATTTGTAGCAGTTTTAATATCGAGACACATAAGCCGCTTCTCCTCGTGCTCGGGAAGCCTAAAGAGTGTCTGAGTCTTAACGATGTGCTCAACAGAGTACACTACACGCAGTGCATGTGAAAGACGCTTGGGTGTCACACCTTTAGTGTCTAGCTCCTTGATGATTCCAGCGAGATGACCCATGTAAGCCCTCGCAACACCGTCATGAACTAAACTATCAGTATTTCGCATGAGATTCATGAACAACACTACTGCCGTTGAATTTTTACCAACCGACGAAGGGCTCAAGCTTACGACTTCGATGAGATTAGGGTTTCCCTTCACAATCAAATCTGCAAAGCTAGACAGAGAATAAAGTTTTACATTATTCCCGTGGGTTTCTTTGACTTCGGGATACAGACGATGCTTATAGGGTCGCAGATAATCTTCCGCATCGAAATAAACCGTGAGGAGGTCAATATCTGAAGCATCGGTTGTAAGCCCATACATGTGAGAGCCGATTGTATACGTCAACCCGGATTCTTGGAAAAATTGCTCGTTAGGCATGTCGCCTCCTTCGATGGGTGTACTATACAGGGTGATGGGATGAGAATTATTAGTCTCTGAACTTGGTCATACCAATGAAAGTCGAACCATACCCAAAACCCACACGACGTACCCGGTCTACTGTGATATAAACGGAGTTTTTATCATCCTGAAATTCATATCGGTTGAAATGGTACCCCTGCTCAGGCTTCCATTCCATGTAATCCATAGTTAACGCCCTAATAAGTCTTCTGCGGGGTTCCGATATATCTTTATTAACCCCACGAACTGTAAGGAAACTAGCTAACCTACCTGCGGTGTATATTCTCATAATGCTCCGGGATTTATAAAAGTGACGTGCGTGCTTGAGGGTTTAATAGTAGGGATAGGTGAACTTAGGAATTTACTAATAGATGATTTAGCCTTATCTACAACGGGAAGCTTATCAGCTAAAGTACTTACGTACCTGTAGAATTCAAATACTTCGGACAAGAAAAGGAATGAGGTACTTACGGTGCGTATATCAGAAAATAAAGGTACTGCACCATACGCTGTATCGCCGCCAGGAATGTATAGATAGGGTATATCCTTAGGGATAATAACTTCAAATACTCTATAGTTATTGCTAAGTTCTTCTGGGGAAAGAGATTCCCACAGCAATAACCACTCGCCTTCCCCTACAAAAGAGCGCACAAGTGGTTTATTTATTAATAGAGGAGGTTTTGCTATGGAACCCCCATTAGCCTGAGCTAAGGTCGTAAGAGACAGCTTTGTGATATCTGAAATTAAAGGATGATATTCACGCCCCTGGTCAGAGAATGAAGTAATAAGTGTGTATGACAAACGGTACCCTGAAGTGTATGCGGAGTTACTATTAAAGTCGAAGTCTTTAAGTTCTGTCATCGAGAAAACAGACAAGGCATTAGCGTCTTTAATGTATGTATACGCAATTCTATTGTTGTACATTAAATCCCCCTAAAGGTAGTCTACCTTAGGGGGATGAGAGTTTGATTAGTTGAGATGACTGGGAACTTCTTCGGGAGTAGTTTCCGATACAACTTCTACGTTGCTGAAATTCTTAGCGATATTATTAAGTGCAACGTCTATTGTGGAAGGGTCTAGGTAGATGAAGAAGCTTTCCTCGCTACCTAGTGTAGTTTTATTCCATTTTAAGCAGCCCGCAGTGATATACGAGGCAGCTTCCAGAACCTTTTCAGAAATATATTTGTTTAATTCCGTGACAGTTCGGGCAGGAGTCTTCACCATCTTAGGAAACATACCTGCGTGGAAATAAGGGGAATCGCCCTGAATCGCCTCTGTAAATTTAAATAGAATGTAGGGACTGAGCAGCATACTGTAAAGGCTCTCAGACACTACGGCGGCCTTAGTCCTGTAGCTTAGGTATTCGTCTACTGAAGAGAACGAGTTTTTTAGTTTTGTATTTTCGTGGGTTAAAATGGCTGTAACTTCTTCTTTACTCATAGTATCCTTATGATGATTTCGAAATAATTATAAAAACCCTCTTGGGGTTGCATACGACCCGAGGTATCAAATACTTCCCACATACTTAGAGACTCTAATGTGGGAATCATATTTGGCTCTACCTGAGTGCGCTCTTTATTTACACCAAGGAGTCTAGCGGATACAGCCGAACCTGTCAACTCTTCGATGCTGTTTTTTGCCTCTAAAAACAAATCCTGTATAAACTTATCCGAGACCATAGCAGTAGAGAATCCCAAGATAATACTCATCTTGTTGTTTACGAAGGATATTTTCTCCGCTCGGAGATTTTCGTAGTACGGGGATTTAGTTATGTGCTCATTTAAGGATAATCGTATCTTATTCTGAGCTGTGTTTTCACGCTCATTGGAAATCAATTTTCCGGCCAAAGGGAACCTCCCCTGTGTAATTCCCAATATCTACCCAAATAACATCAGCTTTAGGTTTCTTAGATGGGAATCTTCCATATAAATCTGTAAACATGATAATAAGTATAGCATCTTTAGTGTCAAGTTCCTCTAGCACCTTTACAAAAGATGTACCGCCGCCGCCCTTGAAAGAGGAAAACGCCTTTAAAATTTCATCCTTGTTCTTAGCTTTAAAGTTACCATAGGTAATAACATCGAAAGGTACAAATTCAAACTGCACACAATTAAACTGACGCTCTATTGCTATACATTCCGTTAGAATCTTTACTACGTCCGTGTCAGTTACGGAACCAGACAAGTCAATGCCAACTTTAATTTTTAAGGCACCATCCGGCGTAGTTTCCATTCCCGGCACAAAAAAGGACTCAGAAGTAAATCTCCTATCACGTACTGAAAATGAATAATCGGCCATATTTTTTGTGACATATTTGCGTAACTCTCTACGCCAGTCTACTGTAGACTTATCAAGAATATCAACGACGCCCCTATCTAGGTTAGCAGGTATTCCCCCGTAAACAGCCCTAGACTCACGAAGCATTTGTTTATGTAAATCGCCTTCCCCTTCCACAACTTTGAAGTCTGGGAAAAACTCAAGTACCTTCCATTTATTAGAAGGGGTGAGGATTTCAATCACCATATCGTCTCGGTCTGGATTCTTTACACGTATGTTGGGAACTTCATTATGTATAAGTTTGTCGTAGATTTCTTCCGCACTTAGGTGGGCCACTGTAGGGGAATATATCATGTCCTTCCTAAGGGCTATCGTACCTTTATATCGTAAATTGGAATCCGTTGAGATGGTGTGGTTAATGGAAATATCACACGCAATATTCCAAAGTTTATGGTTCCTATCCTTCTTACGAATAACGTGTAGATTAAATATATGAGTGTACTCATGGAGTATGATACCCGCAAACTCAGCTTCATTAACTTCAAGCAGGGCGGGATAGAGCATTGCAACATTTGTACCATCAGTGTACCCATAAGCAGGTAAGTCTGAGACTTCGGGGTAAATAAGAGACTTGTAAACTGCATACATATAGAACACTTCGTACATTGCGAGTACTCTATATGTATATTTTAGACACCTATCAAAATGCGCCTGCTCCTCTCTAGTTAAACTTCTTGAGTGCAGCATGATATTCCTCGTTAGCATTCTGAATAGCAAAGGATTTTACCCCTTTAGAAAGCATGTGTAATGCAACAACCTGCAATTCATCAGGTAATACTGTGATGATTTTAAAGAAGTTCTTTACACGCTCGGTAGTGAAATTACTATTCAGTTTGTAGGTAAGGGAGGTAACGAAAGAGAAGATAACGCTACGCTCGCTAGATTTAAAGGGTATGCCTTCGTCTAGAGCCTTGTCTACGTCGGGAAGAGAGGATTTCACCTCTATAAAGGCCGCAAGCTCATCAGCCGCACCTTCACCAACAATAGAAGATGCAATATCTCTGTCAAACGTGCCCATAAACTGCTTAAGTTTGGATAGTTTAGACCAGCTTCTAGGGGTAGGGAATGCTTTATCATTCTCCCCACTAGCATGAAGTAGGGTGGGTTTGAATTGAATAAACCCAATAACATCTTCGTCAATTCCCTTTTCAATACCGTGCTCTACATAAGCTTTAGCAGAGGGTCGGGCAAATATATGCTGAAAGCGGTTAGATAGAGGTGCTGGCATTTCATAAGTAGCACCTCTATCTTCCTCATTGTTACCCGCAGCTACGATAAGAGTTTCTGCCGGAAACTTCTTACCTCCAATAGAGTAATTCTGACAAATCTCCATAGCAGTTACCTGATTGGAAGGTAGCGCAGTATTAAGCTCATCGAGGAAGATAATTCTTTTAGGATTATCCGAAGCAGCGGGGAAATAGAAGGGAAGCGCAAACTCGCCTTTGCCTGTAGTCTCGTTAAGATAAGGAAACCCACGAACATCAACAGGATTCAGAGAATTAAGACGAACTTCAAAAACCTCGTAACCTAGAATATCACCTATTTGATAAACCGTGTCAGATTTTCCAATTCCCGGTGGTCCCCAAATAAAAGGAGTAATGCGGTCTTCGAATCTACTGACACTGAGATTGTATCGAAAGGTGGTAAGAATTGTATCCCTAACCTGTGTAATATTCATGCGAAAGAATACGTCCTTGTGAAAGTTTTGACGATAGCTCGGATTACTTTACTCGGGTGGGTGTATTGGAACTCTCTGATAATTTCTAAGAAGCTTCGAATATCGCTCTGAGAATTAACACAAAGAGAATGTAACCCGTACAAAGCCCCCTCAACAACTACCCAAGACTCATGGTTAAGAAGCTCCTTATATACTTCAAGGCACTTACTATAATCTTCTTTGTCTACTGGGGTAAAGTGTATTGCAACATCTTCTAGATGCACTGACAGGTCTGTAAGACCCATAGGGAATCTAGGTAAAATTACTTCGTTCATAGGTGGTTGTAGCATAATATCATCTCCTAAATTTTCTGGTGTAATGGTCGGTAAAATCGTCCATCATTTTTTTCGAATTTATTGGGTTCATGGAATGGACAATCCAAGTAAAGTCTTCCGTCATCCAATCATACAGTACGTCCTGTTCTATAAGCCAGCGAACGAACTCATAACCTTCAGGTTCATTTTCACCTAAATCATTGTCCATAGAGACTACAGCCGGGAATCCATAAAGACTTACAAGCTCCTTAGCTTGCTTGACGGTCCTTGCAACTTCAAAAAAGTCAGGGTCAGGTATGGTGCTAACCCCCTTTTTAATCTTTGGGTACGTCTTTTCAAGAAAGTTTGCGTGACGCTCATCGTCCACAAACAGGTAGAAGTAAGGATTTATTTTCATTTTAACTTCACACAGGATATAGACGTGGAGCTGGTGCGGAAACGGTCTGAAGCAATAATATAACAACGAATTCCAGCAGGGTCGTCAAGACGAAACATAGGCATTTGTGTACTGGGCAGAGTACCAATATAGGTTAGCGTCCTTCCGGGAGCGGTTGCTGCATTAGAAAACCCCAAAATTAGAGCAAATACCAAGATTGTAATTATCCTTTTCATATTTCAACTCCTTCAGGCCAAGCTTCCACAGGAACATCGGCCCAATACGAACATTTCTTATGCATGATAAGGGCTACATTATTAATGGTATTCCCGTACCAAGGAAAACCTGAGCATACAGAAGGGCGGTTCTCGTGAGCACCACACAGTTTAGTATCTTCATTATATTGGCTGCATTCATAGAAGAATCGCTCTTCAGTAGAAGCCTCATGCTTAGCTGAAATTGCAGGATTTCTACGGATAGCCTCTTCTTCCGTGATAGGGATGAAGAATTCAGCCATTTTCTCTTGGTCTCGCAGACGTTTAGACATGTCTTTCAGGTCTGCGGGTGAGATAGGTATACTAATAGCAGTGCAGCAATAGCCACACATATTACATGAAGCTTCGGGTTTCAGGTCGGGAAACATTCTCAGTTCAATCATTATATACTCCTTAGGTACAACTCAAGACCTTCAGGTGAATCTTCCGCTGCAACACGAAACATATCCCTATCCTTATACACAATAAGGAAGAGAGTCTTCATCACACCTTTCATCTTCTCTACAGTAGTATCAAACCGGACAGTGTAGCTTTTTATTTTAACCTCACGGGAATGGTACACACTGGACCTAATTTCAGTTTTAGTTTGGGTACCAAATTCAACTAAGGTATCGGGATGAAAGAACAATACGATATTCGCAACCTTACGGGTGGTTACCTCCTCCCGAAAGCCAATCTGAAAAAATACAGCCTCATCTGGCTCCTTGTTAAACAGCTCTTTATAATTAGCTCCAAAGCCTCGTGTTAGTGTCATAGACCCTCCAATAAAAAAGCCCATCGCTATCTGCGATGGACTAAATTTACCTCACCAAACGATGAGAAGTATTAGCTCAGTACCCTTCCACGGTTAGATTTAACACGAATGACCTCTTGGTACTCCGTATTAATAATATCCCCTTCAAATTCGTAAATTTGACCCTCATACATCTCAACAACTACTGCCCGTTCTGGGATTGTTTTCTCGATACTCACTGAGATTTCACCAGCACGAATCTTACGGGAAAGGTCTTCAAAGTAATCTGCTACAGGATGTTTACTCATATCTAACCTCATAGTGGTCTAAGTAGAAAATCAATGCGGGGTGTGTTATTGATACGTCGTATGATAGTGACATTTACTACGTGGTAATTTTTTCCTTTGTAAATAACCTCTTCACTAATACTGGGAACAGTACTTTCTGGGTGTAAATCTTTATTGATAATCAAATCCCCAAGTTTAATTTTATTGTTTTCGAATGAAGGACTATATTCAAAGGTATCTGGGGTGTGTTCTATCACAAACGTCTCTCTGTCTTTCTTCAAGAGAGTAACCGCATAGGTTTCTGGGGGAAAAAAGTTAAACATACCCATATGGTCTACGTATAGATAGACTTCACCTTTATATAAGAACTCTTTTATATTCTTAAAGTCTGGGGTGAATTCAGGTGTCCAGTCCACAACTAGATAATGTCGGTAAGGATATGAGCGTTCGTTTTCTGGAATTTCAATCATTTATGGTACCCATAAACAGGTTGAAGCATCTGCTTTCCTCCATAAAGTCTGAATCTCCTGAGGTTTTTTACACCGGGACCGAAATCATAAGCGTAGAACTTATCTGGAAACATCATCCTACCGTAAGTATGAAGATGCTGTACAGAAGCATAATAAAGAAGTAGTTGTAATTTACGTTCGCTGACATACTTTGGAAGCTCTTTAATGATGTAAGCCATTGCTGCATACAGTTCAGGACTCATTTTCAACCTCTAGCAGTGTAGTATCAGGAGTAAACATGATTTGTCTCAGAATGTATAATACGATACTCACCAGAACCGGGGTTTTCTAGGGTAGTAATAAACTTCTTAGCCTCTTCAAGGGTGTAAAAGGAGCCTAAGATGGGAAAAGTAAACATCGCATCTGTATCGAGTGTATATGAGCTTGGTACGGGAAATTCATGTTTTACTACGTACATAGGTTCTCCTTTATTGGTGCCCATAGTCAGATTCGAACTGACACTGAATAAGGTTTGAGCTTATCTCCTCTACCAATTGGGTTATATGGGCAAGATCGGGTACTTTTTTGGTAAAGTACCAAACCCTCTATACCCTCATCTCTAGATTCGTTGTCTATCGAGTGTAATATTTTTATCGTGTATAGAGAACACGAATCTGGACTTATCAAGTGAGTCTATAGCCTCTCAAAACAGTATCCAGAAATTAAGTATTCACAACTGTCAGCTTTATAGTGTAATGAGCCTCAGGCATAAGTACAGGCGGCGCAGAGCCTAACACGTTGAAGGCAGTTACGGGTCTATCTTCACGCACCTCTTCGATTATAACCTCACCTCGTGCTACTTTAGCAGTAAGTTCAGTGAGATAGATTAGAATTTGCTTGTCAGGTGAAGGTAGCTTCATTTAGGTTTCCACACCTTTGAGTCTAGATTAAGACGCTTGATTGTAATAGTGTGAAGCTTGTTAGCTGACAGGTGTAGGTCAACGGACCTAATCAAACCCTCAGGGCGACCATCTACTAGTACTTGAAGCTTACCGTCAGTACTGGTAATTTCTATTTTAGCACCAATTTTAAAATAAAACGGTTTGGGTGAATTCGTAGCCAGAACTCCGATAACCTCTAGGCTATCGTTCAAAGCGAGTACATAACTAAATACAGCTTTTCTGTGGTAAGCCTGATGCGCCAGTGCATCCTCTATTGTAATCGCAGAATGAGGCGACAGTCTATAAAATCCCACCTCATCTTGTCCGATGAATTCAACATCACTTATTTGTCTACTACAGTCTTCCATCTAAAATCTCCTTGATTATGTCACCATGACACGCTTGTGGTTTGCAGAAACACACTAAAGCGATTTTATGTCCTTCGTCTAGCATCTTCCGCAGTTTGGGGTAGGTGTAACCCTCTCGTACTGCCAATTCTTTATAAGCTAGGACTGCTTCGCCTCGTTTATATTTCGTCCCTAATACAAATGGATTACCATATTCGGACGGTCTTCCAATATAAACTTGTGTGTATCCTTCGGGGAGTTGTTCTTTAAGTTTGTACTTATTGACTACGATTACACTCATTTATTATCCAAGGAAGAAGTAAAATCACATAGCCGTAGAAGTACGGTAGCCTCAAGACTGCGAACAAGCGAATCATAGATATCAGTATCTATCTCTTCCAGAGCATTGCCAATACCTTTACGACCTAGTAGGTTGCTAAGAATATCATCTACAATGAGTTTTGCTGTTTCATACTCCATGTCCATCTCCCTTGTATGTAGTATACCCTTTATCTATGAGAACTTGATGAACTATCTGGTCAAGAATGTATTTCTTCCTATGCGGGAATATTTCAGAATATTCCTCAGGAAAGTTCTCCTTGAAAATATCATCTGTGTACACCGTGGTTGCTCCGAGCCCAGACTGATAGAGGTAAAATCCATTAAACTTTAGATGAGGTACCTCGATAAGGAACCATACCCGACTGCGAGATTCCCGAAAAACAAAAGTACTCTTCTCTGGTTTAAAAGCTTTCCAGTCGGTTTCAGACACACGTATATTAAATCTTTCTTCCATCCTATTTCGGAAGTGTTTATATACATCCTTTTCTGTTTTCCTCTTGGGATTTCGGCGCTTCATGCTTACCTCAATCTGGGCCAGATTTTTCGAGCAGGAATATCATTCCCGCCATAAGACCTTACAAAGAGGTTATCTAAAGAAACATTATATTTCTGCATAAAAAGCTTTACCGCCTTGTAGGGTTCGTCTACCTCAAAAGATTCTTGAATCATACTATCGTGGACAATATACATCATTTTACTCCTTTAAGGGGGATTTCTTGTTTAAAATCGGCACCGTCGCCCCACAAATCAATACATTCTACTGTAAAATCGAGAGGTAAATCATACTCCAATGTTATATCCTCACCATGAGGAACATATTTGAGGGAGAGGTGCGGGCTGAACGTCTTGTGAAGCTTTGAGAAGTATAAATCCCTCTCATCTAAAATGTCAGCTAACTTATTCCTGAAGCTGAACAGCTCAGTACCTTCCCCCTTCAAGAAAATAACATCAGTAGGGGTTTCTGCGACCACCATATTACCAGAGGGGTCTGTGGTCATTCTGACCTTTTCAAACTTCCCCTTACCTGAAATATGAATTGTAAATGGAGGAGTAGTGTTAGCAAGTTCCGTCACCGCAGCAACATACTCAGCGTATTTCTCCTGCGAAACCACATCGGATGCTCCTAAAAAGAAGAGGGTAAAATGTAGAGTCTCTGGTTTCAGGCCACCATCAACTACTGCAAGGCGTTCAGCCAGCTCCTTTGGAGGCTTAATAGCGATAATCATCCTACAACCTCACTTGTCAACCTAACAGCCCTAACATCAATACCGCTCGTATTTACATTCTCCATAAACCTCAAAACACTTGCCTCATAAACGGGATGGGAGGCTTCATTTGAAACTTGCTCCACATATCGTTGGTATTTAAGTTTGGTAGCGTGTTCCAACAGGTCTTTATCCCTCTTGGCATCAACAAAGGTTTGATATTTCTTTGCACGATAATAGGCTGTAGTGGCGTAGCTATCAGGACCAACAAACATAAGCTCCCCATAAGGGTATGTAACAGAGAGCAGAAAATATTCTGTATTCATTCAATCTCCCAAGGTAATACTTTTCCATCTTCGAATTTAAACACGGTAAATCTTTTCCTAAGTTGTACAAAGCTAAGTGCAGCTTGAGCTTTTAGTACAGAATCAAAGTGCGTAGCCTTATCAGGGTCTTCAGTCTGACCATTAGCTGTAAAGTATACATACGTACCGTCATAGTCTACAAAACCCATCAAATAAACCATTACCCCTCCTTGTAGATACGAGTTACAGTACCACCATCGTACTTACCCGTGTAATTCTCCTTGAAATACTTCTGAACCTCTCCCAGAGAAGGTTTGCCAGTAAGGGTGGAGATAATCTCTTTGATTTCAGCCTCGCTCAACTGCTTTGGAGTGTACTTGTTAAGTATCTCTTGCAGGATGCTCAGAGCGAAGGTGTCGTTGGACTCCTGCAAAGCAGCCTCAACCTTCTTAAGGATTTTTAGACTTGCTTCGTCCGTGGGGTTTTTTTCTTTACGCTCAAGCTCACCTTGAATATACGTAAGTGCGGTAGTCTCAGCTTCATTACGGTTTTTACGAGCATTCAGGCGCAGTTGTTTAATCTCTTCATAAATCATGGTTCTATCACCTCATAGGTCTCATTGAAAATGTCTTCTTGGATTGCCCAGTGTTCACCTTTGAATCCAGTCATAATATAACATCCAGGCGTTGCTTCAAGGGCAAGCCCTTCAAGTGTATCTACGAAATACTTACCGTCTTTGGTATATACCCCGTCAGGTAGAGGTTCACCCTCTACAAGTTGATGTGCCTCGATAATCATTGGCTTTTTGCGTACTTTCATAATTACTTCCTTATAGAGAGGGGTTATTTGTAGTCAGGAGAGCATACCTATCCTTTGCTTCCTGCGGAACATCCTCAGAGCGAACCACGACAACAGAGCCGGGGTTGTTTAACCGACTAAGGCCCGATGTTTGCCACTGTTTCATATAATTATTATATGTAAGTGCTCTAGCTTTCAGGAACTTGTCTTCTACACTTACCACACAATAGAGTGTGGTTTTACTGGAATTACCGTCTCTGCGGCCATATACAATAAAATCCCCAGCCTTAATTTCCCTGCCCAAAAAATCTTTCATAGTGTCTCCTGTAATCTTCAACCAACTCCTTTGGTGTATTTGAGAATTCTCGGTAAAAGTCATACTGATTAGCGAGATGAGGCTTGTGTTTCTGTACTACAGAAAGAGCTATGGACCAAAGAGCCTCTTTATTCTCTTCGTGGAATTTGGGGTCAACTTTCTTAATCATCTTAAGCTGTACTAAAGCCTCTAGAACCTCAAAAAGTTCATTGGCTCTTTCCATGTTATGATAATTATCCAAATACTCGTCTTCGAAACTAGGTATCCGCATGTCCTCTCCTTGCCACCATACTAAGGCATTTGAATGAGAAAAGGCTGAGAGTAATTTTACCCTCAGCCTCAAGCTGTCTAACAACCTTTAAAAGACTCGCTGTTGCAGCGTTTGAACGTGCCAGAGCCTCTTCAATATCCTCATTTGAGGCTGATAGGTCGTATTCGTACTCGTTGTTGTAATAACTATCCAGAGATTTTAAATAAAGGTAATACTCGTATTCCGAGTACAGGTCGTTCTCGTGCTCTCCTAGATAATCACGCTTATACTTTTCGTAATACTTCATATCAGATGCAGAAGAGCGGCAGAGCCCACACTGAGTATTACCACAATTAAGGGGATGATGTTTATGAAAATAATGGTCCTCAACGGAATAGCTATAACCCTTATTTTTCATAAGTTTAACCCTGTTATTAATTACTCGCTGAGTGTTATGTCTTTTAAGTGCTCTAGGTCTACGCATACTTTCACCTTCCCATAGTATTTATGCCAAAATAAAGCATCCCAATAAGCGTCTTCACGATTATTAAACCAGCGACTTCTACGAGTACTGCCGTCTTTAGAAACTATGCATCGGTACATCAACCCCTGAGATTGGTAGCGAGAGCGGTATTTAATATCAATCATACACACCTTTTCGATCTTTGTTCTGAACTCTATGATAAACGTAATAATTTCATAGAGTGCAGAACGTGTGGTGGAGCATGGGAGAATCGAACTCCCGTCCAAAAATACTTACATGTAGCTTCTACGTGTGTATCCCATTTGAGTTGGGCAACTTACAGCAAGAAGAGGAATGAATAAAATTCACTTTATATAGTTTGTTGGCTTCACTTATGAAAAGTGTAAACTTCAGTGAGCCTCACGCTTTAAGCAGCGAGTAGAACAGTGTTGCCAATTAAAGGCTTTTGGGCTTTTGAAAGGGCCAGCCCACCCTTACACGCTACTATCACTTCATTATCTCTGTCGAAACCTTGTATGCCCCATAGATAGTTTAGTGTCATTTCGGACAAAAATCAAAGAGAGGCGGAATCAGAGTCACTCATATGACCTAAACCAACTTCAACACGTACACGAGGGGAATGGCGGTTATAGTAATAACCCTCAGAACCCTCTGAAACTTCTACACGAATACCAGAAGGGAAAAGTGCATCAATAAGAGCGGAGCGAAGTTCACCAGTTTCATCTGCTTCAAGCGCATCAATAAGTTCCTGAATCATACTTTCTCCTTTTATGTGGTCTAGATGACAGGATTTGAACCTGCGACCCCTTGCTTCCCGAGCAAGTACGCTACCCTGACTGCGCTACATCTAGTTACGGGAACCAGTGGGATTCGAACCCACATAGGACAAGTAGGTGTTTCCACTCTCCCCGCCGCTTTCATCCTAGAAAACCCATCATAAGACTTAGGCAGCTACCAACTCCGTTTGGTGTTGGTTCCTGATCTTCCTATGGTTGGCTTAGCCTCACGGTGAAGGAGCACCGGATGTTCAGACGCCGAACAACTAGCAGCACGAAGGATTCGTACCTACCCTCGCCTTTTTAGACCTACACACACGCTAGACGAAAGCCTGTGCTTCGGGTGAACTTTTAGAGACTTGTCACGGAGCCTTCCAAACAATTCATCTCAGTTGTCGCTCACTGACACAATAATTATAACCTATACTCTCTGAGAACCATGAGAATTACAGTATTATCCTCCTAGGATAAAGAGCGGTCCACCTAAGACAAATAGGTAAAAGGCGCTGAGTAGAATCGTCGTTATGTGAACGAGCTGGTCTGCACCAATCATACTGAAGAATTCATGCGTTCTGCCTTGTGCATTAAGTCTGTATGTAGCCTTACTGGTGAAAAAGTCTGTCACAAAGTGAAGAATGCCGTTACCTAGAACCCAGAAAGCTATATATTTAGACGAAACAATACCTAGAAAAACCGCCGCCACACCAAAGAATAGAAGTGTGAGTGTGTATACTGCGGCATGAGAAAGTAGTACATCGAGATGTTTACTTTTCTTTGTTGCCATTTCGTTAGATTGCAGGGGGAAGTCCCCCACGTAATGTGCAACAAACATAAGCCCGAGGAAAATTGTGAAATCTAACATTAATTTGTCTCCTTCCTTGCTGAGAACACTCTACCATCAGGTAGTGTGAGATTTATGAAAGTACGCTTACTCTGAACCCATTTCGAAAATTCTTTCTTCTGGATGGATGTGAGTAAGTTTATGGGTAGATTTGTACGCACTTTCATAATTTCACCACCTATTTAGTCTTTAAAGCTGACCACGATGTAGGAACCTTCATATTGACAGTATTTACGTTTATCCCGTTGCACTAGATTATAAGGAGGATTTTCATACAAAATATGCTCTCTTAAGATTTTGTTATCCAGAGCATAGTCGTACTGAATATCCACGAGTATCGGCATAACATCCAGCTCAGTTGAGAGTTTTATTTTATAGTCGGGGAACAGAGAATTCAACTGACGTTCTAAGGCTTTTAGAGCCATCTGGTCTGCTTCACCCAATTCAATCTTGAAATCAAACCCCATGAAATCCTTATAATCATAAGAGTAGAACCTTTTATAATCTTCAGGGGTCACGTTAACAGGAATCCTAAAGGAGGTTGCCCCAGATTCCCAGTTCAAACTTATGAAGGTAAGAATGTTTAACTTAATTTCTTGTATATCGAGCATATTACTCCTTCCTACGACCATTAGGAATTACAGCCTGTGTCATCCAGTGAGCGTCCGTCTGTACGTGGTTCTTTCTCACGAATTTACCAACTGCACGTCCCCAATCTTCTCGTTCAATTCGCCCAGCGAGTCGAACCACATAACCCTCTCGTGAGTCCCACTGGGAATCATCATACAGAGCCTTAATGAGAGGCTCATTATATTCGCCCCGATAGAGTACGGGTACGGGTGTGATGCCAAGCATTTCGAAGTAGGTAAGGGTTTCGTCCCATGAGAAACAGGTATTTCCTTCCCACATATTAAATCCCATGAAATAAGTTGGAAGGTCTTGGTAGGCAATGGAATGTTGAGCGTATAGGTTTTCACCGCAGATTCTCCAACCTTCAGGAATTTGATGACGGATAGAACCCCAGAAGGCACGCACCCAGTCACGAGAGGGGTGATAATTCCCCTCCACAGAACGAGCATGAATAAAATCGTGGTACATTGTACACTGCTCTCCATCCATTTTCTCTGTTACTACAACTTCCTTACCTATAAACATGTCCATGTCGGGCATCATCCGATCATCATTCTGAAGGGACTCAGACCACCAGACATGTTGAGTCTGCGGGTATTTAATTCTAGTGGTCATAAAATCCTCCTTAGAAATAGCTCTCAACTACAGGTCTTCTGGGTCAGCATCCTCATCGTCATCAAGCCAGGAACCATCACCGCAGATATGACAATAAGGGTCTCCGCAGCCGTCGAATGCAGGGTCATCGTAGATAGACCAATCGTCATCATCTAAAAATCCAACATCTTCATCATCTAAAAAATCGTTCTCTTCCATGTTTACTCCGATGGTGGAATGATATCTTTACGGTCAATAGTGTAACAAACTTCTACCTTGTAATTCCAAGTACCCTCAGACTCAAGGTAGTCAAGATATTCCAAAAGTTCTTTTTCTTCTGCGGGAAGAAAAACCTGAGGAATGGTGTAACTATGCCTTTTAGCAAGGTTACTTTGGTCTTTCCACGATAACGTGACAAGGTATCTCATAGTTCCCCCTCTGCAATTCTGTTACGAACCCGCATAAGTCTTGAACAAAATTCCTGCTCGGTTAGAATAGTCTCGTTTTTCTTCTTTTTACCCATCTTGTGCGTCAAGGTGGCAGTTCCCGTGGATACAAGTGCTCTGCGAAATCCTTCATTTTTTGCGAGAGCAAAGTAAGCACGGTCAAGAAGTTCTTGGTATTCAGGCCCATCCCGGTCAATTTCTTTTCCACGCCAGTAAAGCTTACGAGTTGTCCACCAGTTCTTTCCATAACCTTTCTTCTTTGCACCAGCTCCGTGAAGGGTACATACGTATTCCTGCATGTCTGGATTAGAGAATTTCAGTGATTGTAAAAAACCCTCCATACTCGTGATTTTAACACCATCCAGTTCAAAAGGATGAATGGCGAAATTAGAGAGTTTGTTTGAGGGGTATTTCCCTCCGCTGTAAATATCCATTATCTAACCTCGGTTGCGATTAATTTAGCCGGGTTAAGGCTGCTTCTTATGTAATAGATGGGTAGTCCTTTTTCCTTCGCTACAAAGTTAGCAAAGTTACCTGCGTAGTACTGACCATGTATACGCTCAGCCACAAAACCTTTCCCAAACTCCGAAATAATTACAATGCTATAGGTGCCGTCTTTATTACGTGACACAATAACCTGCGGCATCATAAACGAACGACACCTTTGGGTTTAATATCTTCCGGGGAAATTTCCACCACCTTGTAAAGGGTAAAGTCGTAGAAATGCTTATTCTCTTCCATAAATTCCAGAATACGAAGCTCTTCTCCGAAGTAGTAAGTTCTTGTCATATTCTGGTCTGCATCAATAGGTGAATCACAGTCTAGAATATAATGACCTACATTATCATACATGTACTTTACTCCCCTGACCATTATCAGAGTTAATATTCCAGTAGTGACTTGCTCCAATGTGCTTACATACAACACCTGCAAATTGCTCAGCATAACCACCACGATATATAGGAATCTTAGCCACAAGGTCATTGTCAGATACTAGAAAAGGTTTATCGGTCATGTAAAGTCTGTAACCCTGCTCATAGCTCCAATACAGTATTACTTGTGTCATATTATCTCCTCTTAAAAACAGTACGTTCAATAGTACCTTCGATTTCTACAATAGGATTATCAGTATTCCTGTAGGAGTGAATAGCGTCAATCATCGTCCAAAGACTTTCGTGTTGAAAACTAGAACCATCTTCAAACACTGCACGAAAATCATCATACTCATTGTACATATCTAGGCATGACTCACAATGCGGCCCTTCAATGCCAATAACTTCTCCCAGGACAACAGGACAATCCTTGTAACCGTATTTGCATCCATGAATAATACAACAGTGAGTAGAGCAAGACTTATGTTCCATAATTTAATTTCCCCCCGAACAGGCGTTCAATAGGTGGCTTAGGTTTCCAGTCGTCTCTCAGATATTCGTTAGGCTGAAAGACTTTCAGACTAATTGCCTTGATTTCTTCTTTGCTGAAGTTCATAACCCTCAGCGCCTTCTCCACAAGAGTAACATTATTTTCCTGAGAAAAATTAGAACGAACAACGTGCTCCATCATCAGGTATGCCCAGTTGGAAATAGGGTCTCCCTCGTGGGAGAAATTATAGTTGCGAATATAAGACCCACTGACGTAATAGGGGATGAGCAGTTTCAGTACGTCTGTTTCCCAATAGACTTTATACATTCCGGGGATTTTAAATCCCTTTTCAATTTCCTGCCGAGCCTTCTGGGGGCTCAGACTCACGATATCTTGAACGTGGTCATAAATATCAATTTCTTCAAATACAGGGTCGCCGTACAGTTTGTTGAAGCGCAGGTATCGCAGAACCCTCAGAGGGTCTTCTCCAAAGCTATCTTCAGGATGTTTGTTAGTGAGAATATTTTTGGTAAGACCCGTGATGTTACCTTCGTAATCACATTCAATAGCACCAAAGGGGTCATAGAAACTGTCAATATGCCCTGAACTTGAACCATCCCAGTAAATGCTATTGATGTTGAAATCACGTCTCTGAGAGTCAGCGTGGATTGATTGGGTAAACTCTACTACAGGTTTTCTACTACCTTCCGTATAAATTTCATTCCTAAAGGTGGCAATCTCGTACTCTGTATCTTCAAACTTCACACGCACAATTCCCAGAGCGGCGTCTTTCTTATCAATATCACGATTATAAATACCTGCCAGTTTCAGAGAATCTACGATTTCACTTGGAGCGAAAGAAGATGCAAAATCAATATCAGAAGGCTCAATACCAAGAATTATATCCCGTACAGCACCACCAACCATCCACATTTTGTCTTTGTACAGTACTGCATTTATTTTTTCCATAAAACGCTGTGCCTGTTCAATCTTTTTCATCATAATCCTCCGAAATCAGAATTATAAGGCGGTAGTCTGTCCACTTGACTTCAATTCCGGTTAATTGCGAGATGTGGTAATGAAGCATAAGTTTAAAGGTTGAAACGTAAAGTTCATACTCCTTACCTTCATATTTATGAGTAAATTGGTGCTCTACTGAGAATGCCTCTGGTCTAGCAAGAGGATTAAACCTGTAGAACAGCCACTTCTGCTTATGTACCTGCGACATGACATTAAATACGTCAGCCATTGCGTCGTGCATGATTTGTGCGGTTCGCCAGCTCTCCATATGCAATCTCCTCATTGAGTCGTTGTCTGCGTTGGTTGAGTTCTGAGTAATCGCCCATACCCCCACCCCTACGCTCCAGTTCCCTAAATTCTTTATCAAGTCTAATCTGCCTTAGTAACTGTTCGTTAGTCATGGAAAACCCCCTAGAGCTACATATTAGCCTAGGGGGTTATGAGAATTATTAGCGTTGGAACTCGGAGGTAAAGTCCAACTTGTCAATGTCGTAGTACACATCAATATCAATCTGGTTATAGATTTTCTCGGCAATATCTAGAACAGAATCATACAGCTCAGAATCACGCTGCCATTTACCACGTCCAAACCTAGCGTTCATAATTCGCCCGGTAAAGTGCCACAGGTTATCAGCAGGGAAAATAGTGTGGGCATTTTTCAGAATGAGTTCGATGTATTCTTGAGGAATATTTACATCCTCATCTTCGTCCTCATATTCGTCCTGCTCAATGCCTAGAACCTTCTGTGCAATAGGAAGAATCTCATCGAAGTAGTTCTTACGCTCAACACCCTCTGAATCAGGATGCAGACGCTTGATTACACGGTTAGTAAGATGGTACTCGTTGGTTATAGTAGAATCTGCAAGTTCACGGACAAGAGACTCAAGGTTGGAAGAAGTGGTTTCAACCACGTCTTCTTTAATCTCATCGGTGTAAAGGCTTACAACTTCGTACTGGCAGCAACGTACCTTCTGGAAGCTAGAATCAGCAGGGACAGACACAACGTCACGAGGGTTGACTTTTACGATAACCATGCGCCCTTCCGAGAACCCCTTGACGTATTGTAGAGTGCCTACATGGAGACCAAAGGAGCATCCTTCGTTAGGGTTGGCATTCACTTTATGCCTAGGCATGGTGATTACGGAGCCAACCTCGTTAGGAAGATGAGCATCATTATAAACTTTACCGTTTACGATACCAAACCCGGAGTGTACCGAAGTTCCGTCCTTACGCAGACCCTTGTACGCAAGGAAGTGACCATCTGGGGTGATGGGGAAATCATAACGCTCAAGGAACGCATAAAGCTGTTCACGAGAACGTGCGTCAGGGTTGTTCATGAGATTTTCTACGAAATTAAACAGGTACTCGTAGGGAAGGTCACGCTCGTAGAAACGAACAACCTTATCGGCAAGAGGTCCAGCCAGAGGCTTACCATCAAACAGGAGTGCTCCATCCCTAAATTCCAGCTTAAGGTTAGTCTTTGCAACCTCAGCAAGGTACTCAGGCTTGAGGTATTTCAGAACGCCGTCATAAGCTTTCTTGATTACCAGCTCGCCACCCTCTTTAAGAGACTTGGCATAGCTGCGAAGTGAGTCCAGCATTTCAAAAAAAGCAGTATGGTTGTTCTCAGTATACACATAATTTCGCCCGTTGACGAAAACTGATACGGTAATGCCTTTATCCTGAGACTCGGTAAGTTTATACGTTAACATCATATTTCTCCTTTGCATTCACATAATCTTTTACGTCTTGCAGTTTAGCATCTGCATGTGAGAGGACGGTGAGTAGGGGGTACTTCCCAAGCATCTCGTCTAGGTGTGGAATTTCCATAGATTGAGTGTACAGGCTATGAATAAGCGTCTTGACCTCAGTGCTGTCTGTGAGAATTTCCAGAGACCTAACATGCGTCGTAATTTTCGGTGCCCTAGAAAGCTGATTGTGAAGCTGTTTCAGCTCGGTAACTTTCTTAAGAACCTCCACAAGCCTAACGTCATTAATACCTGACGTATCAGCACCAAAGATATTCCACAGGTCACGCACTTCCCCCACGTTGTTTACAGGAAGCTCGAAACTAGCCTGTGCAGACACGGGATTTGCAAGAATGTAAGCCTTGAGGCTATCAATAAGCGCAGACTCATAAGTTACAACTTTGTAAACCTTTTGAATACGTTCGATATTACCCTTGCGTGCTGCGTATACTTTCTTGCCTTTGAACACTTCGTTGTGAAGAGAAACGTGGTCAGGAAGATTACCAATCGCCTTACTTGCAGGACTATTACCATCGAGTTCAAGAAGCACAATCTCAGAACCTTCAGCAGGCATGTAACTATCGTCCACCCGGCAGATACTATCAAGCTTGTTCGCCTTAGGTCCATAGTAATGATACAGACCAATACCACGAGGAACTGGTGTTCTTTTTTCTCGGGGACTGTAAGTATCTAGGAAAGCATCATCAAGAGTAAGTACAGGAATACCAATAATATCGTTACTCGCAGGGATGCCAGTATTATTATTTACGAATACAAGGTGGCGATGATTTTCCATGTTACTCATAAGATACTTGCGAATAGCCTTTACTTCACGGCCTGAAAGATTCTTAACTTCAGCATCAATGCCGCCATACCTACCAGACACCACTTTAAATTCAACCTTATCGGGTACAAGCAGATAAGCATAGCTTTTACGGTTGGGAGTAATGTTATCAGCCTGAAGCTTTGCAGTGTTACGGCCACTGTTAGTGAGCGAATACATTACCGAATGGAATGGCATACTGTATGCGTAGAGTGAATAACCCTTGTATCTAAGGTCTCGCCCGAAAGTCGTAAACACGTATTTATAAGTAGTTTCAAGTTTATTGGAAATATCTACAGCATCAATGTAAGTTTTAGCAGCGTCAATACGTGTAGTACAGATAGATTTGATTGAAGTAACTACGAACTCAAAAGCGTCATGAAGAATGTTAAGGAGGTTTGGGGTAACTTTAAGCTCTTCACGACTGGGAGTGAATTGAACTTCACCCATCTTCACGTAAATGTACAGAGCAAGATTTCGAAAACGATTTGAAGTCATGCTATGGAACTTATCCATACTTTCTTTAGGTACGGGGTATGCTACATTACCCATCACAATATAGGTAGTATAGGTATATGCGTGCCCAAAGTTAAAGGAAACGACCCGATTACCCTGTGGAGTCACCGCATCGAAAAGGGCCTCTCGTTTAACGATATGGATACCCTCAGGCACAACATCCCAGCACTCGTAGAACTTATTGGCAGTTTCCTTAAAGGTATTCACATCCTGAAGTTTTACGGGAATGGTAACTTTAACACCGTTAGGTGCATCAGTAAGACGGTCCTCCATTTTGGTAATTTCGCCAATACCATCAGCATCGAGACTGAAAACAAAAGTTTGAACCTTACCATCCTTGGTGGAGGTTACAGTGAACTGGTCACTATAGCTAAAGGCAGATTTACATCCAAAACCAAGCTGACCGTTGAAGTCGTTACTTTCACGCTTAGTGGAAGCACCATAGGAACCGTAGATGCTGTAAATTTCGTCTTCGGTAAGTCCCGTACCAAAGTCCTCTACGCTGAATTGCGGATTGGTGGTGTTGGGAAGAGTCACACGGATAGGGGTATCTTTCTTACCCGCTGCAATGTGGGAGTCCATTGCGTTAGTACTGTACTCACGGATAACTGCGAGTACAGGGTTGGAATACAGGTTACCTAGAACCGTCATAACGTGGCCCAGGCTTGCAATATCAATACTCATCTGTCGGGATGCAGCGCCGCCAATACCTTCAACTTGTACAGTGTTTTTCTGTGGAATCATGTGTCATCTCCTTTGATGGATTTATCTTAAACCGAAGCCGTATGAGAAGTGTTAGAGCGGGTAATGTGGACTAGAACACAAATTTCCGGGTAAGTAGAAGTAACACTTGTAGCTACTAATTGGGTAGATACAACCCTGTATTCTGGGTTTGATTCCAGATAAGACTGAATAGAATCATTAATATCCCTACGCATTCCGGTAAAAACTTTGATTTTATCATTCATGCTTGTAATCTCCTTGTACCATTACAATAAGTGCATTTGCAAACCCACAGGGGTGTTCTAGGAAATAAGCGTATTCGATTTCGGACAGTCCCAGGTACTCTTGTACCGAAGATTTAGTGTTGGCATTATGCCATTCACTTATTTTTTCGTCAAAAATATCCAGAACTTCGTCTTTAGAAAGTCCCAGGTACTTTACTTCTGAAATGGCCTGCTGCCTTGCATTCATAAAATAAACCCCTGCATATGGTCTTCCATTAATTTCCTAGTGTACTCTTCTGTGTCGTCCCACAAAGTTACTTCCCTAACCAAGTAGTCCTTTTTATTCTTTCTGGATACGTGGGCACGAACCCTATGTGCAAATTCCTTATCGGTGAATAAACCTTTGGTGTCAGTAACGCCACCATATACTTCCACTTCATTCCGCCAGTTGGTAACTGTTTCTTCTGGGGTGTAATGGTAAACTTCATACAGAATCTTCATCTAGCGTCCACTCCTTTACTTTGGCTGTACACTTTGGGAACAAGCATCCCCTCCTGAACTTAGGTTAACAGGAGGGGAGATGAGAATTATTAGCGGCTGCGGATTTCGGAAAGTTTCTGGATATTCAGGACTTCCCCATTACGGAACACGGGCTGTAAGACCCTCTCTACTACATGTTCAAGACGAACATCCGTATTGTACTTTCCCAGCTCTTCACGGGTGACTGTAGTGTACTCTGTACCAGCAAGTCGGAGTAATTCAAGCTGACCTTTC